>Ga0315534_1000024_pt1 | contig 71314 bp, 63 predicted proteins | sample SalMarSW160240MG_FD_203094 | JGI IMG/M metagenome (GOLD analysis project Ga0315534, IMG submission 203094) | Salt marsh sediment microbial communities from the Plum Island Ecosystem LTER, Massachusetts, United States - Salt Marsh Sediment SW1602-40 ... | reverse complement strand
AAAAGGCTTGTATGGCAAAGATCCCCAATGCGTTCAATTTTGATATGGATTCTACCAAAGGGGCCTATCTCCCCCATGAGATGGCCTTTCCCATGCGATACGTGATTTCTCCCAAGATTTTGGGCACCGACGACGCCAAACGGTGTGTCGAGGCATGTCAGTACGACGCTATCGACCTTGAAATGCAACCCGAGACGATTAATCTGAAGGTGGGGGCTGTTATATTTGCCACGGGTTGGAAGCCCTATGATGCCTCAAAGATTGATAACCTGGGCTTCGAATACCAGAATGTCATCACCAATATGATGATGGAGCGCCTTGCCGCGCCCAACGGCCCCACCCGCGGGAAGGTTCTGCGCCCCTCTGACAACAAGAAGATTTCACGGATCGCCTTTGTTCAATGCGCGGGTTCAAGAGATGAAAATCACTTGCCTTACTGTTCTTACATCTGCTGCATGGCATCATTGAAACAGGCCACCTACGTGAGGGAGCAGTATCCTGAGGCACAGATCTACGTGTTCTATATCGATATCAGGGCACCGGGACAGCGTTACGAAAAGTTCTACAAGAAGATCAAAGAGGATGAAAACATTTTCCTGATTAAGGGAAAGGTAGCCGAGGTTCAGGAAGATGTGAATACCAAGGATATCACGGTTGTGGCAGAAAATGCGGTGACCGGCGAAAAGGTCCAGGAGACGGTTGATATGGCCGTGCTGGCCACAGGGATGGTTCCAACCACGGCGGACATCAAATTGCCGGGGGGCGTGAAGTACGACCCGGACGGCTTTGTGGTTTCGGACCTTGACAATGGGGGGATGTTTGCCACGGGTTGCGCAGCCAAGCCCCTAGATGTTACTTCATCCAATCAACACGCTACCGGTGTGGCCCTGAAGGCCATTCAAACTTTGGTGAGCAGGTAGGAGGTCATCCATGGAAAAGAAGTTAGGCGTATATATCTGCAAAGGTTGCGGGATCGGAGAGGCCCTTGATATTGAGCGACTGGAGAAGAAGGTTCCCCCCAAGATAAAGGTCCGCAAGACCCATCCCATTCTGTGCTCCCCGGAGGGCGTTGAGCTTATCAAGCAAGACATTGCAGAAGAGGGCGTAAACACCGTCGTCATTGCCGCCTGTTCCAGGCGTGTGCTCTACGATGTCTTTGATTTTGGTCCGGCTGTCGTGGCGAGGGTGAATCTCAGAGAAGGTGTGGTCTGGAGCCATAAACCCGATGAGGAGCACATGACCGGAGAAGAGGGTGGCCCCCAGGTGGATGAGCTCATTCAGGAGATGGCTGAGGACTACCTTCGCATGGGCATGGCTGAGGCCGAGAAGATTCAGAAGCCGGAGCCCTATCAGCTTGAGGAGCCTATTAACAGGCGGATCTTGGTGCTTGGAGGTGGTGCCACCGGCCTGAGTGGGGCCTTGGAGGTGGCTAAGGCGGGTTATGAAGCCGTAGTGATTGAAAAGGAAACTGAAGTTGGGGGATTTGCGACCAAGCTGCGCAAGCAGACCCCCTGGGCCTATCCGTATGAGGATCTGCAAGAACCCGTGATTGAACAGATTGTCAAAGAGGCCGAAGCCCATCCAAAGATCGACATACGCACAGGCACAGAGGTTGCGCGTATAGCAGGACAACCGGGACTCTATGATGTGACATTCAAGTCTACGGGTACCAAGAGCGTGTGGGATGTCATGTCAAAAGAACAGGAAGAGGCATTGCTGGCCAGGCTTGCGGAGGAAGGGCAGGCCCCTGGCTCCAGGGAGCCTACTCCTGACGAGCCTGCGACTATTTTGAGAAAAAACCCGGATGCAGAGCGCTTTGGGGCAGTTATCCTAGCTACAGGCTGGAAGCCTTGGCAACTCAAGAAAGAGGAAGAGGAGGAATCTGGAGAGGCTGCAGAGGCCAAGAAAGAAGAGGCCAAAGAGGCGGAAGGCGAAGAGCCCCAAGCGGAAGAGCCCAGCTATGAGCATCTTGGGTACGGGCAGTTTCCAGATGTGGTGACCAACGTGGCTCTAGAAGAAATGGCGGGTCAGGGCAAGATCCTGCGTCCGTCTAACGGGAAACCCGCCGCAAGCGTGGCCTTCATTCAATGTCCCGGCCAGGGGTCAGACGAAGATTTTCCCTATGCCGCGGGCATTACTAGCATGGTTGCCTTGAAACAGGCCAAATATGTTCGGGAAGACAATCCCGATGCCAAGGCCTACATCTTCTATCAGCACATGCGCACCCTTGGGCAGAACGAGTACTTTTATAAGAGTGCCCAACAAGATGAAGGGATCTTTCTGACCAAGGGCGATGTGATAAGCGTGTCTGGAAATGGTAACGGCTCCCTGGTCTTGGAGGCCAAGGACACGCTTCTTGGTGAGGACATCAAGGTGAAGGTGGACATGGTGGTGCTGGCTACCGGCATGGTGCCCATCACAAAGGACGATCCGGTCATGAATCTGGCCTATCGACAGGGACCAGGTTTTCGTGATCTAGAACTTTTTGATGGGTATCCCGATTCGAATTTCATCTGTTTTCCCTATGAAACTCGCAGGACCGGTATCTACGCCGCAGGCTGCGCTCGTAGGGCCATGAGCATCCAAGAATGCAGGGAAGACGCGGCAGGCGCAGGCCTTAAGGCGATTCAGTGTATTGAATCCGCCAATCGCGGCGTATCGGTTCACCCCCGGTCAGGGGACATGACATTTCCTGATTTCTTCTTCCAGCGGTGCACCCAGTGTAAGCGATGCACCGAAGAGTGCCCCTTCGGCGCCCTGGATGATGATGAAAAGGGAACGCCCCTTCCCAACCCAACCCGGTGCCGGAGGTGCGGCACCTGCATGGGGGCCTGTCCGGAGCGTATTATCGGGTTTGCGGATTATAACATTGACTCCATCGGTTCCGCGGTCAAGGCCATTGGGGTCCCAGAGGAGGAGGAAAAGCCCAGGGTCCTTATTCTGGCCTGCGAGAATGACGCCTACCCGGCCTTTGATGAGGCTGCACTCAATGGGCTAACCTATTCGCCTTTCGTGCGGATCATCCCGGTGCGCTGCCTCGGCTCAGTCAATGTGGTGTGGATCAAGGATGCCCTGTCCAAAGGGGTTGACGGCATCATGGCCATCGGCTGCAAGTACGGGGACGACTATCAATGTCACTTTGCCAAGGGAAGTGAACTCCTGAATATCCGTATGGACAAGATCGGCGAGGCCTTGGTAAGTCTGGCCTTGGAAAAAGAACGGGTCAAGCAAGTCCAGATTGCCATTGACGAATATGATAAGCTTCCTGGTATCATCGAAGAGTTCATGGCGACAATAGAAGAGGTTGGCCCCAACCCCTTTAAAGGGTTCTAGTCTGGCCCCTATGTCAGATAAGGCAAGGAGGAGGTAAAGAAAATGGCAGAGAGTGTGTGGGTGGAACCTGACGTCAACTTTGTCAAACAGCTCAAGACATTGGGTGGAGATACGCTCAAAAAGTGTTTTCAGTGCGCCACCTGTTCGGTGGTGTGTCCCATCTCTCCGGACGAAAAACCATTTCCCAGAAAGGAGATGATTGCGGCCCAGTGGGGGTTGAAGGACAGGCTCGTGGGCAATATGGATGTCTGGCTTTGCCATCAGTGCAATGATTGCTCGACATATTGTCCGAGGGGGGCGCGGCCCGGGGATGTGCTCAATGCGGTGAGGGCCTATAGCATTGCAGAGTATGCCTGGCCGAGTTGGCTGGGCAGGATCGTGCCTGACGGCAGGTTCTGGTGGCTTCTTTTGGCCATACCGGTGGCCATTTTTCTCGTACTCTTAAGCGCCATCGGTCATTTGCACATACCTGAGGGTAGGATTGTGTTTGACGAGTTTTTCCCGACCTTACTTGTGGATTCCATTTTTATTCCTATGACGGCATGGGTGTTTCTGACCTTTGGAATCGGCATTACAAGATTCATGAACGACATCCACAAAAAGGCCCTTGCAGATGGGAAGGCAAAACGCAAGGACCTTAACATCCCTGATTTTCTGAAAAGCATCCTCTGCACCCTGCCGACCATCCTGAGACACAGCAAGTTTTCCCAGTGCACGGAAAACAAGGACAGGTATGTTCCCCATATCATGGTGTTATTCTCCTTTGTGGGGCTTTTTGTGGTGACGAACTGCTTCTTTGTGGCATTGTACATCTTGCGTGTCCCAGGCCCTTACGCCCAGATTAACCCTATAAAGGTCCTGGCTAACGTGAGTGCCATTGCGCTCTTGGTGGGAGCGATATGGATGATCGCCAACCGTCTTAAAGACCGGGGTGAGAATATAGGGAAGGGGAGCTATTTTGACTGGTCCCTGCTGATACTGGTCTTGGCTCTGGCGGTGACCGGCGGGCTGTCGGAACTGACAAGGCTGGCCAACCTGCCTAACGTAGCCTATCCGATGTACTTTACTCATCTGGTCTTTGTGTTTTGCCTGTTCGCCTATCTGCCGTTTTCCAAGCTCGCGCACCTTGTTTACCGAACCCTGGCCATGGCCTACTCACGATATTCTGAGAGGGAGCCGTGTGAGTAAATCCGGCGACCTGTGATGATGTGGCTCCCTGGCCCGGCGTGAAGGGTCGAGGAGCCATTTTTTTTGGCCCGGTGTCGTGGCGCATGAACAGTGAAGCAACAACAAAGGGAGAGACCATTTTGGTCTCTCCCTTTTCAATTTCACATGCAACTTGTCGTGATCAAATGCTAGGTTGCGTCGCCTGTGGCGGCACCGTGCAGTTTGATTTCGACCTTTTCCGTTAAGCCTTCGTAGTATTCACGCAAGAGGACCAGAACCTCATCGCGTCCGAAGTGATCCGGAATGTCGCCACCTTCTGAGAGAAGCTTGCGAAGCATGGTTCCACTCAAGATGACACGGTCTTCCTTGCCGTGGGGGCACGTTCTCAGGGACGCCATGCCGTCGCACTTATAGCAGTAAAAGGTCCAGTCGATCTTAAGGGGCTTGCAGAGTAAAGCCTTCCCCGGCTCCGGACAGGCTTCTTTGGTGTAGGGGATCTTGTCAAAGATCGTCTGTGCTTCAAACATGCCGTAGAAGTCGCCCACCCCGGCGTGATCACGACCGATGATCATTCGGGAGCAGCCGTAATTCTGGCGAAAAACGGAGTGCAGCAGACCCTCTCTTGGGCCGGCATAGCGCATGTCCATGGGATATCCGCCCTGCAGGACCTTGTCTTCCACAAAGTAGTTCTTGACGAGTGTATCAATACATTTGACTCGAACATCGGCAGGGATGTCGCCGGGCTTCAGGTTGCCGACCAGGGAGTGGATGAACACGCCGTCACACACCTCTACTGCAATCTTGCACAGGTATTCGTGGGATCTGTGCATGGGGTTTCTGAGCTGCATGGCCGCGATCTCTGTCCAGCCCCTTTCTTCAAAGATCTTTCGTGATTCAGCAGGCCTCATGTAGATGCCGGCGTACTTGGTGGGAAACTGGGCCTCACTCAAGACCTTGACAGGTCCGGCAAGGTTGACGTCTTTCTGGCTCATGCACATCTGGACGCCTGGATGGTCCTCTTCGGCGATCTTCCAAAATTCGGCCGGATCCGGGACCCCCTCACCCATGAAGACCTTTTCGCACTCCCATTTCCTGTCTGCCTCGGTCATCTCGAATTTTTCCGTGACCTTCATGGTCGCCCTGATCTCTTCACGTTTTGGGTCAAAAAGGGCAATCTCATCGCCTTCAGCGATGCTGTCCGCATCTTCCTTTGACACGGAAAGCGTCACCGGAACGGGCCAGAAGGTCCCGTCGGCAAGAAGGAAGTTTTCGCAAACGCCTTTCCAGTCCGCCTTGGTCATAAAGCCATCAAGCGGGCTGAACGCGCCAATGCCCATCATGAGCAGATCGCCGTTTTCGCGCGGAGAGATCTCAATTTTTTTCAGTCCTTCAGCCTTTTTCTTTTCTGCTTCTAATTCTGCTCCTTCAAGAAGGGCACATACCAAGCCTTTTCCGCCATGAGGTGGGATTAGTTTTGACATTTCTTACGTCTCCTTTCCTTATTGGACTTGCACTCTTGATGGACCTTAAAGTTCCACCTTTACACATCAGACACTGTGGGCTATTGTCCGGCCTCTCCTCCTTTCCATTTTTATAATGAGAGATATATATGTACGTTGAGGTTCCCTTTGATGGCAAAAATCACACTGATCTCTCTCGGCCAAGATCCACCAGGCCGCCCCAATGCTCATATCTTGCGGAAGATGTCCTCCAGGACATTGTAGAACGGTAAAACAACCATTTTCTTTAATACAAACGCACGCTTTTGTCAAGGACAAGATCCCTCAGAACGAGGAAAAACATGGTTACAAGTTGCGCACCACCACGTAATCGGCCAGGTCTTCGAGGAGGAGGCGAGTCTTAGAGACGTCAAAGATCCCGAGGCATCTCTTTGCCCGATCAATGTGCTCCTTTGCTTTCCTCCGGGTGTATGCGATGCCCCCGTATCGGCCCACCAGCTGTAAAATGCTGTCAAACTCCTTCTGGGTAAAGGTTCCGCCTCGAATGATCGTTTCCATGCGGTTGCGGTCTTCAACCGTCGAATGCTGCAGGGCATAAATGACAGGCAGTGTCAATTTGCCCTCGGTCAAGTCTGTTCCAGTGGCCTTTCCAAGGACCTGCGCGTCTGCCGTATAATCGAGGAGGTCATCAACCAACTGGAAGGCCACCCCCAGGTGATAGCCATAGTGGACCAGGGCGTCCACCTGGTCTTCGGGCGCGTTTGCCAGCAATGCGCCGGTCTGACAGGCAGCCCGGATGAGATAGGCCGTTTTTCGTTTGATGACCTCCATGTATTGCTCTTCATCTGTTGAAAGGTCCTGCCGGCGTAAGAGCTGGTCAATCTCTCCTTCAGACATCTCAGCCGTGGTATGGGCAAGAACGTCCAAAATGGCGATCTGATCGGTTTGCGCCGCAATGGCAATGGAACGGGCAAGCAAGAAGTCTCCTGCCAGGACGGTCCCGGGAGCCCCCCAGATCGAATGGGCTACGGGGTTTCCCCGACGGACCTCGGCCCCGTCCACCACATCATCATGAAGCAAGGTGGCGGCGTGCAGGTATTCAAATACGACCGACAGCGTCTTGTCATAGTCCCCTTGGTAACCGCAGAGCCGGGCTGACAGGACCATGAGCAGTGGCCGGATCCTCTTGCCGCCGCTGAACATGATATATTTGGCCACGTGGGAGACAAAAGGAAGATAGGGGTTGAGGTTTTCAACGAGGGCATCCTCGATGGCCGACAGGTCTTCGGCCACATCACCGAGTATTCGATCCTTGAGCCCTTTCATACCATATCTCCTGTCAGGTCGTATTGGTGGGCGGCCGTAATCCGCACATCAACCAAGGCGCCTGGTTCGGCTTTCACTTCATTGACATAGACCACACCATCGATTTCAGGTGCTTGAAAGGAGGCCCGGCCGACCCATGGCTCATCGGCCTCTTTGGCACGTCGCTCTATCAAGACCTTGAGGATCCTACCCACATACTTCCGGCCATTTTCCGCTGAAAGCGCTGCCTGGCGCATCATGAGGCGCTTCAATCGTTCCTGTTTGACCCGTTCTGGGACATGGTCTTTTAGGCTATTCGACACGAGATCCTTTTCATTGGAATACATAAAGGTCCCCAGGTGGTCAAACCGGATCCTTTCGATAAGATCGAGCAACGACTCGAAATCGTGGTCCGTCTCACCAGGAAAACCCACCATCAATGTGGTGCGAAGTACGGCGCCCGGCACGTTCTCACGTATGCGCCTGAAAAGCTCAAAGATCGCTTGGCTGTTATGCCGACGTCCCATCCTTTTCAGAATCGGCTCGCTGATGTGCTGGATGGGAATGTCAAAATATGAACACACCCTGTCATGGGTGGCAACAGTCTTAATGAGCCCCGGGGTGACATAATCCGGATGCCCGTAAAGCACCCGTATCCATGTCAACCGGGGAATTTCCGCCAATTCCGCCAGCAGGTGCTCCAGACTATAACCGCGCCCCAGGTCCTGACCGTAAGCCGTTGTGTTCTGAGCCACAAGGATCAATTCTCGTACGCCTGCTTCAACAAGCCCCCCGGCTTCAGCCAACACCGCTTCCATGAAACGGCTTTTCATGGGCCCCCTGAGCTTGGGAATAATGCAGTAGGTGCACCGCCCGGAACACCCCTCGGCAACCTTCAGGTACGCGGTGTGGGGCGGGGTGGTGGGGAACCTGGGGGCCTTCGTATCGCAGACCGCTGCCGCACCCGGCCGGGGTACGAGGAGCCGGGTTCCATTTAAAGACCCCCCGGCCGCTTGAATGATGTGGTCAAAGGCCGCTGTGCCGAGGAAGACATCGACTTCAGGAAGCGCTCTAGCCAGGTCTGCGCCGTAACGCTGCGGCAGGCAACCGGAAACGATGAGCCGCCGCCCGGGGGCCTGTTGTTTCCATCGTGCCATTTCCAGGATGGTGTCAATCGACTCATCCACGGCAGGGCGTATAAAGCTGCAAGTGTTGACCACCACGCAGTCCGCGTCTGATTCATCTGAGGTGATCGTGTGACCGGCCTCCAGGAGCCGACCAAGCATGATCTCGCTATCCACCAGATTTCTCGGACAACCAAGGCTGATAAGGTGTACGTTCATAGAATAGAAAAACGGAAAAGCTGAAAGCTCAAGGCTCAAAGTAAAAGAGCAAGGCATCTTTGACCTTGCTCTTTATCCTCGCTAGCCAGTGACCATCCACGGATCGGCGAAGAATTGGTGGGCACTGGCGTAAGTTTCCGATCCAGAAATGAGCAATTTTTCGCAAGGTCAAGGAAAACAAAGGGTTGCGCGGAGGCGTACTGTAGTACGTCGCACAAGCAAGCATGCAGTTTGACGCAGAGATTGCGGAAAAGGGCCGTTTGTGGACGGATACTAGATGCGCCCTGATCTCCGTTACTCCTTGAGCTTTCCGGCCTCGGCTGTCAGGGCGGGGACGACCTTAAACAGGTCTTCCACAATACCGTAATCGGCCTTCTTAAAGATGGGAGCCTCCGGATCCTTGTTGATGCCGACGATATACTTGGATGTTCCCATGCCGGCCAGGTGTTGAATGGCCCCTGATATGCCACAGGCAATATAAAGGTTCGGGGATACCACCTTGCCGGTCTGTCCCACCTGATCTGACTGGGGTCGCCATCCCTCATCCACCGCGGATCTTGACGCGCCGACCGTACCACCCAGGACCTTCGCCAGCTCCTCAAGAAGACTGAAATCCGAGCTCCCCATACCGCGTCCGCCTGATACGATGATATTGGCTTCGGTAAGATCCACCGTGGCAGCGGCCTCCATTTTCTTTTCCAAGGCCTTTGTCTGGACCACACCAATGTTTACCGAGACCTTTTCCACACCTGCGCCCTTTCCCCCCTCCACAACCTCCATCACGTTCGGGCGGATGGCTGCCATCTGAGGCGTTCCTTGAATGGCGACTTCAGCCAAGACCTTGCCGCCAAACATGGGGCGGGTTGCGATGAGTGTGTCCCCATCAACCCTCAGAGCGATACAGTCCATGGCAAGGCCGGTATCGAGCCGTGCCGAGAGCCGTGCCGACAGATCTTTCCCCCGGGTTGAAGCGCCCAGAAGCAGGATTTTGGGTTCATGGTCCTTCACGATGTCGAAAAGGACGTTCGTGTACGCGTCCGTTGTGTAATCCGCCAGTGCGGGGTCATCTGCTGCCAGGATCTTGTCTGCCCCATACTTTCCCAGTTCCGCTGCTATCGCCTCTACGCCGGAACCGAGTACGACGGCCGCAAGCGGTTCCCCCATGGCGTCAGCGAGTCTCCGTCCCTCGCTCAAGGCCTCGAAGGCTATGTTTCGGAAACGCCCCTCAAACTGTTCTGCCAGTACCAGGACACCTTGTGCCATCCTATTTTCTCCTCTTCATTGCTATTTGTCAGCCGATTCACGATGAACGCCATTGATGAACTCGTAAAAAGTCTTTTGTGAGCGAAATTGAGCATTTTGGGGGAAAAGCACTTGAGGGGTTCAGCGTTAAAAAATGCTAACTGTTTGAGGGCGTTAGCCCGAGTTGAGCGCAAAGCTTCACTGCGTGTTAGCATGTTAGCTGAACATCTTAAGGGCCCCCAAAATGTTCACGGAGGGAGCAAAATTGACTTTTTACGAGTCCATCAGACCTAAATCACCTTGGCCTCTTCTCGGAGCAATCTGACCAACTCGGCGGCCTTGGCCTCCGGGGTTTCCCCCTCGATTATTCTACCCGGCGACCTTTCCGGCGGGAAGGACAGACTCATCACTCTGCACTTGGCCCCGGCCTCCCCCACTTCACTCGGATTGATACCCAGGTCGGCGAGTGTCTTTTTCGCCAGGGGTTTCTTCTTGGCCTTCATGATACCCGGAAGGGATGCATATCTGGGTTCATTGATACCCTTTTGGGTAGTGAGAAGGGCAGGCAACTGAGCCTCCACGACCATGGTGCCTCCCTCGACGGTGCGCTCACACACGATCTTGTCGCCCTGGATCTCTTCTTGGATGACCATGGAAACCTGGGCAATTCCCAAAAACGCCGCAACAGCTGCAGGCACCTGATAGCAATCATCGTCCACGGCGCGCATACCCGCTACAATGAGATCGTAGGAGATCTGCCTTAAAGCCGCCGCCAGCACCTTGGCAGTGCCAAGGGCGTCGCCTCCCTCAGCAGCGGGATCATCGACGACCACGCCTTCATCGGCACCCATGGCAAGGGCGGTGCGGATCGACTCGACCGCCCTTTCTGGTCCCACGGTAAGAATGGTGACCTTGCCCCCACCCTGGGCCTCTTTGATTCTGAGGGCTTCTTCAACAGCAAACTCATCGTAGGGGTTGATGACCCACTTAACGTCTTGTGTCTTGATAGACGTATTGTCCGCCGCGATCTGAATCAACGTTTCCGTGTCAGGAACTTGTTTGAGCAAAACAACGATGTCCACCTTCTAACTCCTTTCCGTGCCCATTGAGGGAAAAGCTCAAAGCAATTCTTGTTTAAGCAACAGTCCGTGTATCCTCGACCAGTCGCCGAACGGTTGCACTTGTCTGGCACATATGGCAAGAGATCAGTGAAATGTCAAGGGCTTCGAGACCTTCATGAGGCCTCTAAACCCGGCCTGCCCTGAACACGGCAGTGGACCACATCACCAACGAGGATCCGGTGCAACCCGCCCCCTTTATCCCGGACCAAAAGCGCACCATCACTATCTATGTCCTCCGCTACGCCCACCAGGCTCGACTCTGGAAGGGACACCTCAACCCGTCTTCCCAGGGTCATTTCATAGTGCCGCCAGGTCTCCAGGGCCGTTGCAAAGGAGCCCTGGCAGAGGCGTTCATACCATTGTTCCAATTGATATAGCAATGTCTGGAGAAGGCGCACACGTGAGATCGCTTTGCCGGTGCTAAGGCGCACGGAGGTGGCCAGGTTCCGGATCGAGGTGGGAAAGTCCTCCAAGTCGGTATTCACATTGATACCGATACCGACAACGACAAAAGAGATGGCGTTCTCGCCGCAACTTGCCTCGGTCAAGATCCCTGCCACCTTACGCCGGCCGAGCATCACGTCGTTTGGCCACTTGAGTCGAGGTGTTATCCCTATTTCCTGGAGCGCCGCGGCCAGGGCGACGCCTGCAACCGGTGTTATTCTTGGTCCCCACCGTAGGGGGATGGGTGGTCTCAAGATGACGGAAAAGTATAACCCCTTGCCGGGCGGTGAAGCCCAGAGGCGCTTCAGCCTGCCTCGCCCCTGGCTTTGAGACTCGGCTAATACAATGGTACCCTCCGGGGCCCCCTGGCGAGCCAGGCGTTTCGCTTCGCTGTTTGTCGATTCTAGAACATCAAAACAATAGATCGGCTGTTTGCCAAGCCGTCGTGTGTTGAGGTCTTTCTTGACAGCCTTTGGAGAAAGGCGCTTCGCGTATAGATTATCCAGGTCTGGATCCATGAGCTCGCAGGCCGTATGTTGCCCGTCTTTTCGTGTTATTCTCTTGACATCGTCAAGGGCCCAATTATATTTATTGATAGCAAACTTCGATGGTTTCGTAAAAGGCGATTTTGCTCACTCCGTGAACATTTTGGGGGCCCTTAAGATGTTCAGCTAACATGCTAACACGCAGTGAAGCTTTGCGCTCAACTCGGGCTAACGCCCTCAAACAGTTAGCATTTTTTAACGCTGAATATCTCAAGGGCCTTTCTCCCAAAATGCTCAATGTCGTTCGCAAAACACTTTTTACGAGTCTGTCAACGTTTGTGTTTCAGACTATTATTCTCCGTGAAAAAGGGCATTTTATATGGCTGAAACCGATTATTACAAGATTTTGGGCGTGGACAAGAACGCCGGTGCGGCCGATATCAAAAAGGCCTATCGGAAGCTGGCCATGAAATATCATCCGGACCGCACCCAAGGGGATAAGTCGGCCGAAGAGATGTTTAAGAAGATCAGCGAGGCCTATGCTGTGCTCAGTGACAAGGAAAAACGCCAGCAATACGACACCTTCGGCGCCTCTGGTTTTCGACAGCGATATACACAGGAGGACATTTTCAAGGGCTTCAATTTTGGGGATCTTTTCAGGGAATTCGGACTTGGCGACGGCCATTTTGCCAACATATTTATGGGTGGTGCCGGGCGGGGGCGCAGGTTCAGCTTCGGCGGAGATCCCTTCGGCGCCTATACATCAGCCGAGAGGCCTCCCGCAAGAGGATCGGATTTGGTCTACGAACTGCCTCTCACCCTCAAAGAGGTCCTGGCGGGGGCCAGCAAGACGATTGCCTTTGAACAAGGTGGACAGCACCAAAAGATCAGCGTTAATGTCCCCAAGGGGATGGTGACCGGAAAAAAACTCCGTTTGGCCGGCAAGGGGCAGCCCGGGGCCTTGGGGGGGCCGCCGGGGGACCTCTACATTCAGGCCAAAGTGCTGGAAGATCCCGTCTTTAGCCGAGAGGGCCACGACCTATATATCGATCGGGAGGTCAGGCTGTCCGATGCCCTGTTGGGGACCAAGATTGAGATTCCCACCCTTGACGGCAAGGCGCTTAGTCTAAAAATACCGGCAGGTACTCAACACAACACCAAGATGCGCCTTAAGGGGTTCGGCCTCCCGAAGATGAAAGAAGGTCACAGGGGGGATCTTTACGCCCGCATCCTGGTCAAGGTTCCTAAGCGCTTGAGCAAGAAACAACGGGCCGTGGTTCAGGATCTGGCAGAAGCCGGGCTTTGAGATTCGTTTATGCCGCCAACAATGGTTCCGGTTCTGTCCAGGGCTGAGATCGCACAGAAGATTCGAACCCTCGCACGCCGGATCTCCCAAGACTATGCTGACGAGGAACTTGCCGTCATTGGCATCCTTAAGGGCGCATTCATTTTTCTGGCCGACCTGGTCCGGGAGCTGACGGTTCCCGTGGAGATTGACTTTGTCCGCCTGGCCAGTTACGGGTCCGACACATCATCTTCCGGGCATGTTCAGATCACCAAGGAGCTTGAACTGGACATACGCGATCGGCATGTCCTTGTCGTTGAAGATATCGTAGATTCTGGCCTGACTATTGCATACCTGCTCGACTATCTTGAGCAATTTCGTCCCAAGTCCGTTAGAGTTTGTACCCTCATTGACAAGACGGAACGTCGTGAAGTAAACATTGCGACTCACTACGTAGGGCATGTGGTTGACCATGGATTCCTGGTAGGATATGGGCTCGATTTTGATGAAAAATATCGCGCCCTGCCTGATATCTATCATCTAGAACCGTAAACGAAAGGAGCCGGCGATGATCATTACGTGTGAAAACTGCAACGTCAGGTTTAACCTGGACGAAAACCTTGTGAAGGAATCGGGCTCCAAGGTCAGATGTTCCAAATGTGAGCATATATTTATGGCATATCGACCCGCCTCGGCAGAAGGAGCCGGTCTCGAGGCCGGTGTTGAAGAAGAAATCGCAGAGCAGCTCCCGTCGTCGGTGGAAAAGGATGAATCCGAAGAACAGGGTGCTGCAGTTCCGGAAGAACCCTCTGGCGAACCACTTGATTTTGATCTGTTTGAATCTGAAGAGAATCAGGATGACGAGGGCTTCTCACTCGAGGACCTTGGTTTGGGAGACGAGACGCCACTCGGGGAAAAGCCTGAGGCAACAGAGGCAATTTCTGCCGAGGAAAATATTGTACTTGAAGAGGAAATTACTGCGCTAGACGTGGGCTTTGAGGAAGAACAACCAGCTGAAGACGTTGCCGAGTCAACAGAAGAACAGGCTCCGAAGGAAGAACCGGAACAAGAGGACGCCATCCAAGACCTAAGCCTGGCTGAAGAACTCGTATCTGACGACGTCCCCCCGTCAACCGAACAGGTCGTGGAAGAAGAACTTGAAGCCGAAGAAGAGATTTCCCTGGAAGACCTCAGCTTGGAAGAAGAGCCCGTTGCCGACGAGGCACTGAAGGTCACCGAACAGGCTACTGAAGAAGAGATTTCCCTGGAAGACCTCAGCCTGGAAGAACCTTCGGCAGAAGAGGAATCTCTGGAGGCCTTGGCTGCCGGACAAGAAGCGGAGGAGAAACCCGAAGACATGGACGTGGCAATGCCTGAAGCGGTGCCTGTAGCATCTCTGGAAGAGACCGAGGAAGCAGAGGAATCCGTGGAGGAACCGGAGTCCGTGTCCGTTCCGCCGCCCATCTTTCAACAAAAGCCTCCGCAAAGGAGCCGCATCAGTATGCCCTTTTTGGTTCTCCTGGTCATGGTTCTTGTGGGAGGGGGGGCCTACGCTGCATACACCGTTTTGGAGAGTCTCGATGTCAAGATCCCTTTTCTGGAGTCTCTAAAGAGGGCGACGACGTCCGAGACAACGGACCCTGGAAACATGCGCACGAGTTTGCTTGAGGGGTTTATTGCCGGAGAATTTGTCTCCAACAACGCGGCTGGACGTCTTTTCGTGATCAAGGGTAAGCTCAGAAACGATTATCCTGAAGCCCGGAACTTCATTCGGGTGAAAGGCATTCTCTATCTAAAGGATGGCAAGGTGGCACAAGATCGGATCGTATACTGCGGCAATGTCTTGTCAGATGCCGATCTTAAAGTCTTGGACAAAGAAACCATCAATAAGAAGCTGGGCAACAGGTTCGGAAACAATAAGGCCAATTATAGGGTGCCTTCAGGCAAAGTACTTCCCTTCATGGTTGTATTCTCTGATATACCTCATGAGGTCGGTGAGTTCAGCGTGGAGGTGGTGGATTCCCTTGCGGGATAAGGCAAAAACCGACATCCCTGGATCATCCGCATTCCCCCGGCGGCAGGGTCCTCTCGTCTGGGACCTCCAAAGCCATCACCGCGCATGTCTTAGGTAAATCTCCTTTTCAGATCCGAGAGGGGCGGGTTTCTAACCTGCCCCTCAGCGCTCTGCCACCCAAGCCGCCCGCCGCAATGATACGTTCCCCCTTGTCGCCGTGCACCGAGGCTCGTCCAATCCCACCAGACAATGCTTCTACGGCCCCTTGGCTTTTCATCATAGACGCACGTGACGCCGGAAGTCCTTACCCCGGTGGCTTCTAGACCCCTGTAGCGCCCAGTACAATGTGACAAACACATATTGAATTTTGTAGAGAACCCCTATATTAGGAACATAATGGAGGTTTGCCTTGAGCCGGACACCCCACCTTGTAATCGGTATTTTCCTCGCCGTCCTGATCCTCGCAGCCGGCACCGCGGGATACATCTTCATAGAGGGGTGGCCGTTCATCGACGCCCTTTATATGACGGTCATTACACTTGCCACCGTGGGCTTCCAAGAGGTTCATCAACTTTCCCATGCAGGGCGTGTTTTTACGATAGTCTTGATCATTATGGGCGTGGGTTTTGTCTTTTATGTTGCCGGCAGCATCATTCAATTCATGATAGAGGGGCGCATCAGGGACATTTTGGGGAGGCGAAAATTGGAAAAAGAGCTTCGAAAACAAAAAGATCACTACATCGTCTGTGGATATGGCCGGGTAGGGAGCAGCATCTGCGATCTCCTTGCTTCAAGACCCTTGGGGATTGTCGTCATAGAGCGGGACCCTGAGAGAATTGACAGGTTAAGCGATCGCAACCTTCTCTACATTGCCGGTGAGGCGACTGATGAAGAAAATCTCATCAAGGCAGGGGTGGAAAAGGCACGAGGGTTACTGGCCGTACTGAAGACGGACACCGACAATGTCTATGTCACCCTGACCGCCAGACAGCTCAACCCGGAGCTTTCTATCATCGCACGCGGGGGGGAAGAAAAGTCAGAAAACAAGCTGCTGGCAGCCGGTGCGAACAGGGTAGTCTCTCCATATCTCATGGGGGCCCACCGCATCGCACAAACCATCTTGCGCCCAACCGTCACCGACTTTCTTGAATTGACCCTCATGGGGAAAAGTCTGGACATCCAGATGGAAGAGATCCCTGTTCACCTGTCGTCAAAGCTCATCGACGTGGCCTTACAGGACTCAGGGATCCGCAAAGACCTCGACCTGATTATCATGGCTGTCAAAAAGCCGGGCGGGGAAATGCTATTTAATCCCTCATCGCAGACCAAGCTCCAGGCTGGGGACATGGTCGTGACGATCGGGGAAAGGCAGAATCTGGAACGTCTTGAGAAGATCCTAAATCCTTAAATGAACCGCCCCGACTAAAGGTCGGGGCTTGCGAACAGCTGGCTGGCTAAATCTTATAAATGATACGCTTTTCGGTAATAATAATGTCAATGTACCGGTCGTGTGGCTCCATTGGAACCTGGGGCACGATTTGACATTCATAGGCCAGAGCCACTTTTCGAGTGGTGACATCGAGCATGGGGATAAATTTATCGTAATACCCCATGCCGTGACCAATGCGCCCGCCCCGTTCATCGAAGGCAACGCCGGGGATAATGGCCAAGTCGACGTTCTTGACAGGAATGGCCTTGCATCGCTGGGGGATGGGCTCACGGATTCCTCGATAGCCCGGCCGGACGTCCTGATCGAGGTTGTCAATCTTGAGCGGTAAGATCTGTTTCTCTTTCTGATCAACCCAGGGAACAGCAACAATCTTCCCATACGCCAAGGCCCTGTCGATCATCGCCTCGGTGGCCACCTCGCTGTCAGCATTGACGTAAAACAGGACGATTCTGGCTTCAAGGAAGTTGGCAAAGTCGAATAAACATTCCATAATGGCCTTGCTCTGTTGAGAGCGGTCCTCATTGGACAGGGCATTGCGCCGGGCGAGGGTCTCTCGCCTGATCTCAGACTTTTTTTCCTTTAGGTCTTGCATCATAAAACCCCACATGATTTTTTTATTCATTTAGCAAAAATTGCCAATAAAGTCAAGTAATAATAACCATTGACTAAATAATAACGGCGTGCTAACCGAGGCTCCATGCTGGAAATAAAGTTTGTTCGCCAAAACCTGGAACTTGTGCGGCAATCGTTGCGAAAACGAGGGCAAGATGACGATCTTGGGGAATTTCTTCACCATGACTCACAACGAAGGGCCGTTCTCCTTGAGGTGGAAGCGTTTAAGCACCAGCGAAATACAGTCTCTGAGCGTATTGCTCAAATGAGAAGGAACCAGCAAGATGCCGCGGATCTCATCGCGGAGATGAAGGCTGTTTCCGAGAAGATAAAGTCCCTGGACGAACAGCTTTCTCAACACGAGCAGAGTATACGCGCCATCTTAATGGGCCTTCCAAATCTGCCGCACCCTTCGGTCCCCGTGGGTGAAGGCGCGGAAGACAACGTCATCGTCAAAAAGGTGGGAGAGCCCCCTTCGTTTGACTTTGAACCGCTCCCCCACTGGGACATTGGAGAAAGGCTTGGGATCCTTGATTTTGAACGAGCCGCCAAGATTGCAGGGGCCCGCTTTGCCCTGTATCTCGGTTGCGGGGCTCGACTCGAGCGGGCCCTCATCAACTTCATGCTGGATATCCAGACCAAAGAGCACGGGTATTTGGAGGTGCTTCCGCCTTTCATGGCCAACCGCACCAGCACCACCGCGACCGGGCAGTTGCCCAAATTCGAAGCGGATCTGTTTAAACTGGAAGGCTGGGATTATTACCTTGTGCCCACTGCAGAGGTGCCGGTTACGAACATCCATCAAGGAGAGATCCTGGACGAAACAGATCTCCCCAAGCTGTACACCGCCTACACACCCTGCTTCCGATCCGAGGCAGGCTCCTATGGCAAGGACACCAGAGGACTCATACGACAACACCAGTTTAACAAGGTGGAGTTGGTGAAATTCACCACCCCTGAGACATCTTATGAAGAATTGGAATCACTGCTGAGTGATGCTGAAACCATCCTCAAACGCCTTGAACTGCCCTATCAGGTCGTCGTGCTGTGCACAGGCGATCTGGGGTTTTCCGCTGCCAAGACGTACGACATCGAGGTGTGGATGCCCGGGCAGCAAAAATATCGTGAAATATCATCTTGCAGCAATTTCGAAGATTTTCAGGCCAGGCGGGGCAAGATTCGCTTCAAGAGAAAAGGGAAAAAGGGGACAGAACTGGTGCACACCCTGAACGGATCGGGAATGGCCGTGGGTCGGACGGTCGTGGCCATTTTAGAAAACTTCCAACAAGAAGACGCCTCGGTGATCATACCGGAAGCCCTCAGGCCTTATATGGACGGGATGGAAAGAATTGGTCATTGATCAATGGTGAGTGGTGGATGAGAAACGGCACATAATAGATCAAGAATCATCTGCGGACGCAATGTCTTGAAACCAGAAGACTTTCCAGCACACATACAGCCCTACTTGATGCCCAAGGTGAGCGGTCACGTGGTGTACCGGTGCCTTGGATGCGGCAAGGAGTATGACATCAGTCGGCTCCTTTATACGTGTCCTGAATGCGGCAGCGTCCTGCTCCTTGTAGACCTTGAGTTTGACCGATTGAAGAAGATCCCAAGGGATACCTGGCGCCAAATCCTTGACTATAGAAGGATGTTGAATATCCCTGCTCTGCAGGGAATCTATCGATACCATGAGTTTATCGGCCCCGTCATACCCCTGGATGCCGTTATCTACCTGGGTGAGGGCCACACACCCATGGTGGAGGCCAATTCGCGCCTGCAGGCACTGGTACGGGCGCGCTTCTATTTCAAGAACGACGGCCAGAACCCGAGCGCCTCTTTTAAGGACAGAGGTATGGCCAGCGCCTTGAGCTATATCAACTTTCTGGTGCGGTCTGAAAGACTCTCTCACGTGCTGGCCATCTGTGCTTCCACGGGCGATACGTCCGCCTCAGCGGCCCTTTATGCAGCCTATCTGCAGCCCAAGGTGAAATCGGCGGTGCTCCTTCCTCACGAAAAAGTGACACCGCAGCAATTGGCACAACCCCTTGGAAGCGGCGCCGTGGTTTTTGAAATCCCTGGTGTGTTCGATGACTGTATGAAGGTCGTAGAGGCCCTGTCCGAACAATACAACGTGGCCCTGCTGAACTCAAAAAATGCATGGCGCATATGGGGCCAGGAATCCTTTTCCTACGAAATAACTCAGGACTTTGACTACGATATGAACCACAAAGCCGTGGTGGTGCCTATTGGAAACGCCGGGAACATCACGGCCATTATCAGCGGGTTTTTGAAGTTCTTTGAAGTTGGCATCATAGACCGCCTGCCAAAGATCATCGGGGTGCAATCGACCCATGCCAACCCCGTGTACAGATACTATTTGGAGCCCGATCCCTCAAAACGGAGCTTTGTGCCTGTGAATGTCCGCCCCAGTGTGGCCCAGGCCGCAATGATCGGAAACCCGGTCTCCATGCCCAGGGTCATCCAACTGGTGAAAACTTACAACGAAAAGGCAGGGGACCAGGCGGTGTTTTTTTCCGAAGTCGAAGAACAGGCGATCATGGACTGGCAGTTGACGGCCAACCGCAACGGACACATTGCCTGCACCCAGGGGGGTGAATCATTGGCAGGGCTGGTGGAAGTAAAAAGTCGCGGCATTATTGGCAGGGATGATGTGGTGGTCCTCGATGCGACAGCCCACGCCATGAAGTTTTCCAGCTTTCAACAGATGTACTTTGAAAACCGATTCCCACCGGCATTTGAAATTGTCCCCAAGGCATCCCTGCAAAATGCCCCCCGCCTGGTGCGAGCCAAGGGGCTGGATGTCTTCCCGAGCGCAGAAAGGCCCCTGGAAGGCAAGGAGTTCGAACGTTTTGTCCAACAGACGGCCCAGGCCATTGCAGAGAAGCTCAAACTAACGCAGGGGTAACTACTCAGGAGCCAGGAGCCGGAATTCAGGAACCAGAATGAGAAGACAGCCCGCTAAAGATTTTCAAGACTTGATTGTTTGGCAAAAGGCACATCAATTTGTTTTGTTCACGTATAAGGTCAGCGATAGTTTCCCGACAAATGAGACGTACGGCCTTACCTCCCAGTTCAGGAGGGCTGCGATTTCTGCTCCAGCTAAGATAGCGGAAGGTTTTAAGAAAAAGACAAAGCCGGATAAAGCTAGGTATATGAATATTGCACAGGCTTCTCTTGAAGAATGTCGATACTATTTGGTCCTGGCGAAAGATCTTGGTTATGGTGACACTTCGCAATTAATGTCCCGGCTTGAAGAGGTCAGTAAGTTACTTCAAGCATACACTTCTTCTATTCTGGCTCCTGACTTCTGACTCCTGAATAGTTACAAGCAGGGTTACGAAGAAAACGGATCATTATCTCTGAAGACAGAAGCTTCAAGACTGGAGGGTAGGTTCCATGACAAGACCAACTACGGGGTTCACGGCCATGGAGCTTGTCGTCGTCATGGCTATCTTGGGTGTCTTGGCGGCGATTGCGATTCCTAGCATGGTGACTCAAATGCCGAGATATCGGCTGAAAGGCGCCGCACGGCAGGTCATGGGCGATTTGATGTGGGCAAGGATGCAGGCGGTGAGTCAAAAAAATGAGTTTAGGGTCTTCTTCGTCAACAATCATGAGTACAAGGTATTAGATGACGACAACAATGATGGCAAGATAGACAGCGGTGAGTGGAGTCAGACAAAAGATGTACAAGCCGGGTATCAGGATGTGAGTGTGAGTTTTACTGCCAACCCCATCTTCTTTCCCAGGGGCAGTGCCTCTGGAGCCACTGTGACCCTGACGAATTCCAGTGGTTCGAAGAAGGTGAAGATTCATCTCACGGGACGTGTGAAGATGGGCTAAGACGCTCGGTTACACGAATCAAAATTTGAGCGCCGTTGAGGCTGTACGTCTCATGGTCTAAAGTGATAGGGACTTTCAAATAACGATTCCATGATGCACCATCTGCACAACCATAGCGGACTGACCCTGCTGGAGGTCTTGATCACCATGCTCATTCTTTCCGTCGGGCTGTTGGGCATGGTGGGCCTTACGACCGGCATCATGCGAGGCAGTTCGTTCAGTCGCAAGGTCACGACAGCCACCACGGTGGCCGAAGAGAAGATGGAAGAGATGAGAAGGCTTGGTTATGCGGGCATTCCCGCGGCTGACACAACGACCACGGAAGACTATCATAGCCTGACGCATTACCCCTTGTATAAAAGGATAACCTCGACCCAGATGGTGAATCCTTCTGATGGCATGAAGGTGATCACCGTGACGGTGTTGTGGGACTTTGACGCCCATTCCGTTTCCTTCAAAACGATCCTTGCGGAGTAGCAGTGGGGGAATACTCTTTTAAACGTGGAGCACCAGGCTTCACTCTTTTGGAAGTCCTCATTGCCATGGCCATAGGCGGTCTGCTGCTAGGCGCGGTCATCAGCACTTTTATTCTTCAAAGCAAAGCCTACGACGTGCAGGAGCAGATGACTGAGATGGTGCAGACCGCCAGGGCGGCTATGGATATGATCGGTCGCGAGGTGAGGATGGCGGGATACGATCCCACAGGCGCAGGTTTTGATGGTGTTGCCTATCATAGCGCAAAGCTTCAACTCTTGGCAGACCTGAGGGGAGCCAGCGCGACCGATCCGCCGGATGGAGACACCGACGATCCGAATGAAAACATCACCTATGTCTACGACTCGAAAAACCTCCAGATCGACAGGAACACAGGAGGCGGCAACCAACCCTTTGCCGAGAACATTGAGGCCTTTGGTTTTACTTACCTGGATAAGGACGGCCACCCCACTGCCACGACCGCTGATATTCGACAGATACGGGTGACCATCACCGCCCGGACCGCCAGGCCTGATTCCCAATACTCTGCCCATGGCGGCTACAGGACGTTTACGTTGGCGTCTTTGATAACGCCGGTCAATCTCGCTTGTCAGTAGAAGGATTCAAGGGGTCAAGGATTCGAGGGGTCAAGGGGTTGAGTAAAATGCTTAAGAATTACAAAGAATTAAAAGTTTGGCAAAGGTCCTATCAGCTATGCCTAGAAATTTGCAAAGAACACATCGTTAGAAAGAAAAGCACTTGACCCCTTGAAACCTTGAATCCTCGAACCCTTTGCATCAACTAAAATGAAAGCACCATTATTTGAGCATGTTGCAGAGACTCTGAAACGTAGAAAGGGGATGGTGCTTCCCGCTGCCCTGGTGTTTTTGGGCGTGTTGGTCCTCCTTGGGACCACAGCCGTGGTGACCACTACCACGGAGATGCGTATAGGCGGCAATTACGAGATCACCGAACAGGCGTTTTACGAGGCCCAAGGAGGATGTGAAGAGGCCAGGGCAAGATTGCGGGCCAACGTGGCCCACCCCATCAATGATGCCCATCCCACCCAGACTCAGTGGAGAGCCTATGTCGGGAGTTTAGCGGGAGCCAAGAAACAGGGATATGATCCCGGCAACGGCATGCATGTCAGATATGATCGTGTTCCATCCCATTTTGGCTATACGGTGAAGATAAGGCACCAGACGGATGCCGCCGGCCATGTTCTCTACTGGGGTGATACGAACGGTGACGGCTTGAATGAGAGAAACACCACGACTGGCGAAAATATCTATGTTGTCACCAGTTACGGTTACACAGGCGGTTCGCGTCAGACCATAGAGGAAGGGGTCATGAGGGTGCCGACGATAACGGTCCCTTCTGCCCTTTATGTGGAGGCGGCAACCACCGTTCAGGGCAGTAACACCTATGTCACGGGTATGGACGGTTGCGGAGGCGCCGACAAGGCCGGAATCGTTACCACAGAGGATCCAGGCTCAGTGACAATGAACGGCAATCCTCATGTCACCGGTGTCGGCGGGGGCGATCCCGACATCGTCTATAACGCCACGAACCTGGATGTTCAGGGGCTCATTGATGCGTTTAAGGATTCCGCCGATTTTTCTTATACCGTCCATAGTACAACCCATTCCCCGGCGAGCACGCCGGGTCCAGGGGATGGGTGGGGAACCCCCACACCGGGAGCAACGTTACAGGATCCGTCTTCATGCAGTGGCAGCCATATTGTTCATTACAATACGGACGGAACCTATGTAAAACTCAGTACCGGCGTTTCCGGGTGCGGCATGCTTCTCATTGAGGGGGACCTGGACGTCCACGGCGACTTTTCATGGTATGGACCGGTGATCGTGACGGGGTCCGTGCTCTTTACCGGTGGGGGGGATAAGAATATTACCGGCGCGCTCATAGCGGGCGGGTCGGCCGTGGTGGATGTGATGGGGGCAAATGCGAATATCGTCTATTGCAGTTCGGCCATCAGCGACCAGACCAAGAATCAACCCCTCCAACTCTTCAGCTGGAGGGAGGATATGTAAGGGTCACCAATCCTGCCACCAGTCAGGCAGGATGCCGTTGTTTGTTGCCTTCAGATCCTCGGTCAGTTTGAGCATCTGCCCGGAAGCCTCTGTGATCTTGCTGATGGCCTGTTTCTTCGCTTGACCATCTTTGTTGCCGGAGGCCTCGCGAAATCCCTCCAAGGCCTTATCCAGTTCAGCCTGTAGCCGCAGCTTTTCTCCTTTGTAAAAGTCTAAGTTCACTATTGGGCCGGCCCTCTCTTTTTCTGCCCTTGTTTTGCCTGCAAGCTCATCCTCTTCGGGCAATGTGTCCGGGGGCTTGGGCGATAAGATGATTGGGCTCCTGTCTGCCCGGTTCTCTACGGCGGCGTCCGCCTTGGTAATTTTATTGACGGAACCCTTTGCCACGGCAATGGCGCCCCCACCCGAATAGAACCTGATGTGAGCATCATCTTCCCAATACGCATAGGTGATGAATTGATTGCCGTTGGTCAACTGGACGAGATAAGAGGCAAGGCAGGAAGATGGATACGAGAACAAGGCGAGGGTTGCTGCAAGCAGGATTAGCCTTTTCATCATGTCCTTTGAGGGACCTTTGGAAAACCCGTTTTCACTGATTTCCGTGAACTTTTGCAACTAATTTCGTGCCTTGTAACCCCAAGTGCGGCTGAAGTCAATATGGGATTTCGGGTTTCGCCTATTAAACCATTTAATAACTTTTAAGAGATTTAATAGCTCTGGCGAGATGGGCCTTTGGATGTTTCAGGCTGCTGCTTGTCCTCTCAACTTATGAATTCTCCACATGTTTTTGAAGGATTTCCCCTGAACCATCCCCGGATCGGACGTTGTGGCATGAAGATTGCTGGTTATCCTGGCATCATGAATTACCTGTCCCCGTCACGACTCATCAAGGCCAGAACCGGTTTCACCATCGTAGAGCTGATGATTGCCATGGCCATTATGGCGGTCGCCATGGCCATCGCCATCCCGACCTACAACAGGACCATCAAGCCCACGGCCGACCTGAAGGGGGCTGCACGGCAGGTTTATTCTGATATTCAACTGGCGCGACTGCGGGCCGTGAGCAGGAACGTTCCCTGTGGGCTGGATTTTGATTCCACCGCAGATGACTACATCGTATTTCAAGATGCCAATGGTAGTTTCCAGTACGAAGCGGGTGAAACCATTGTCAAGCGTGTGCAATTTGCAGCGGGGTATGGCTTCGCAGGAGTCGGTTTTGACACCGGTTATGGTGGGGGGGACGGCATTACCTTTAATTCTGGCGGCGTGGCTAATGCTTTTTCTTTCTCAACTCGTGGTCTGCCCTCGCCTACTGGCGACGTGTACCTGAGGAATCAGAAAAATCCTCCGGAAGGTCGCAGGATCCTTGTCCACCTCATGGGAGGCGCGAGCATTGAGGCATATAACCCGTAAATGTGATGTACGTCATATGAATCTGATGAAGAACAAACACGGTTTCAGCATGCTGGAGGTCCTTATCGCTATCTGCCTACTCACCATAGCGATGATGGGGCTGATGACACTGCAGTCCAGGGGAATTCGTGGCAATGACCTGGGCAACCGTACAAGCCAGGCCATTGCCCTGGCCCAGGACCAGCTGGAGGAACTCATTCAGTCGGCCTGCGGCGGGAATTTTCCCCTGGCCGCGCCGAGTCCGAATCCATTTCCCGACGCCAACAATCCCATCAGTGAAACAGGCGCGGCGGACGGCATTTTTACAAGGACCTGGCAGCTTCAAGACGCCGCTCCCGTAACGAATGCCCAGACCATTACTGTAAGCGTGGTCTGGAATGATCTTATCGGACAACACACGGTGACTGAAAGCGGTGTGATCACCGCTGATGGATATTGATGGGGGGCTTCGACATGACGCCTGAGAACTTCAGAAAGGACAATCGCGGATTCACCCTGGTAGAGCTCCTGGTCGCCATGGCCCTTGGCCTCGTGGTACTCGGAGCGGTCTTGAAGGTCTTTGTCAGCCAAAACCGCACGAATGCCGCGCAGCAGGAGGTCGCCTACGCCCAGCAGAATGTAAGAGCTGCCATGGACCTGATGGCCAGGGAGATAAGAAACGCCGGCTATGATCCTCAAGATAATGGTTTTGATGCCATCAAGACTGCGACATCAAACACCATCAGGATACTCTCCAATTTGAGCGGGGATGATGAAGCCGGTGACCCGAATGACCCCAACGAAGATGTCACCTACGCGGTAAACGGCTCCAATCAACTGACCCGCGGGGGCAACCGCATGGTGGACTTCGTCAACAATCTCCAGTTTGGTTATGTGCTGGTAGATGGTACGGTCCTGGACCCCCCGGGTGCTGCGCTCACTGCGACGCAGAGGGCTGATGTCAGAACCGTCATCATTCACGTTGGTGTTCGGACCGAAAATCCAGACCGAGACACAGGGCAGTTTCGGGTGAGGAATCTGGTGAGCCGGGTCCGAATTCGCAACATGGGTTTTCAGGACATCGACACGTAGAATGAGGGAAGCATTGAAGCCGATCAATAACGAAAAAGGGGCCGTTCTGGTCGTTGCCCTGATTATCCTGGGCCTTTTAATGGTCATTGGCACATCCATTACCATGACCTCGTCCATTGAGTTGAACATCGCCCGAAATGAAAAGGTGGCCAAAACCGCATTTTACCGAGCTGAAAATGCCCGTGTCATGGCTGGTATGGCCTTGGAGTCAGCTGATGCCGGAACCACGTGGACTGATGGTGCCAATTTTGGGGGCAACTCAGACATCAGCATGGCAGACGGCAGTTTTTATACAGAAGGCTTCGATGTAAGCAATACGGTCGATGACGTGTCCTCAAGTCCCGATATGCAGATGACAGGGATGTTACTGGCAGATGTGGATATCGATAAGATCGAAGTGGGGCCGGCCCCGGGCGCCTCTGCAGAATTCGGGAGCGGATATGAAGGGACCGGCCACGAGGGAATGATTCAAGCCATTTATCAGATCGACAGTGTTGGACACGAGCCCAGCGGTGCTGTGGCTCAAGTGCGCCTTGAATACAGGATCTTGCCTTATTAGAAAAGAGGAGGCACGCCATGTCCAGAAAATATCTACACGTCGCAGCCATCCTGATGGGTTGCGTATGTTTTTCGGTAACGATGAATCTGGCGGGGATAAAGGCCGTGCAATGTGTGGAAGCGGCCACCAACGCCGAGTTCTCAGCGCAACCGCCTTTTCTCCCCGGTAATGTGCCGCCCTTGGTCATGTTCGCCATGTCCAAGGACCACAAACTGTTCTACAAGGCCTATACGGACTACTCCGATCTGGACGGTGACGATATCCTGGATACGACCTACGATCATGATATCGACTACTACGGATATTTTGATTGCTACAAGTGCTACAAGTATCAGAGTAGCCGTTTCGAGCCGGTAAGGGTCTCTGACAGCAATGACAAGATTTGCGATGAGGCAGACGAGTGGAGCGGCAATTTCTTGAACTGGGCCACCATGGCGCGCATCGACACTTTGCGAAAAGTGCTCTACGGTGGATACCGGTCCACGGATAACGATACGGCAACGGTCCTTGAAAGGACTTTTATTCCTCAGGATGCCCACAGCTGGGTCAAGATCTACACACCGGGTGCAGGAGATCCTTCGACCAGCGATCTGACCCCCTTCAGCGTAACCACCCTGTCCATCTGTAATACCACCAAAGGCAGTTATGCCAATCCGCCTTTGATGCGGGTGGCTGATGGCGACCAGTCCGGCGAGACCGGTTGGCCCCGATGGTCTTCCAATGAGCGGTGGCAATGTGCCTGTGACGGGGAGGGTAAGAGTGGAGAAGACAGCCTCAGGCCCCATCAGACCAATGACCTGTTGGGCGACTACTACGTGCGGGTCCAGGTGTGCGTGCCTGGACTATTGGGATCGGAAAAGTGTAAGACCTATCCCAACGGCAACCTCAAGCCCTACGGGTTGCTTCAGACCTACGGTGAGGCGGACAAGATGTATTTCGGGCTCATGACAGGATCTTACAAAAAGAACAAATCCGGCGGGGTGTTGCGAAAAAATATCGGTTCCATCACGGACGAGATTACAGCAAACTCCGGGGTCTTTACAGGGGCTGCCGGCATCATCGACACGCTGAACAAGATAGAAATTGTCAGGTACAACTATTCTGATGGAACATACAACAGCACGGATAGCTGCAGTTGGGGATTATCCAGCTTCAGTGATGGCCAGTGTACCAACTGGGGCAATCCCATCGGCGAGATATTCTATGAGGCCCTCCGGTACTACTCCGGCAAGAGTGGCGCTACGTCGGCCTTTAATGCCGATGACAGCACCATCATCTCCGGCCTGTCTCCTGTTGCATGGAGCGACCCCTACGGGACCTATCCCTACTGTTCCAAACCTTTCGTCATGGTGATCAGCGACGTGACGCCGAGCTTTGACTCCGATCAGGTCCCTGGAAGCTATTTCAACAGCTTTACCGGAGATCTCTCCGTGGATGTGGAAACCGAGGCCAACACCATTGGGGCGACGGAGAGCCTTTCAGGCGACTATTTTATCGGCCAGAGCGGGGCCACCACCACGGGCACCTGTTCTGCCAAGACCCTGTCTTCCAATTTGGGTCAGGCCCGGGGCCTCTGTCCGGAAGAACCGGACCGGGAAGGGACCTATCATTTGGCCGGACTCAGTTACTACGGCAAGACCACGGACCTTAGAACCGACTTGACCGACTCCAACTTCCAGCAGTCCACCAGCACCTATGCCATTGCCTTGAGTTCCCCGTTGCCTGAGATAGAGCTCACGGTCAGCGGGTCCACGGTGAAGGTGATGCCTGCCTGCTACGACAATGACACGGGCCGGGACTGCGCTCTGGTGCATTTTGAAGTGCTGAGTCAAGGGGCCACGTCCGGTAGCTATTATGTCAACTGGGAAGACTCGGAACAGGGCGGTGACTATGACATGGATGCCGATTGTATCCTCTATTACGAAATCAGCGGCAATCAGATCACTTTCCGGGTGGAAACGACGAACTCGTCCACAAGCTATGACCTGGATTTGGGGTATGTGGTGAGCGGCACCACCGATGATGGCGTTCATCTGATCGCCAGCAACAATGGTGTGTGGTTCAACAATCGGTCGTGCAGCAGTACGGAGACATGCAACGACAGTGACGCGGTGGGACGCTACGAAGATACCTGTACCCAGGACTACTGGTGCGGCGAAAAGACCCATACGGTTGGGACGGGCAGTGCATCGCTTCTGAAAAATCCCCTGTGGTATGCAGCCAAGTGGGGAGGCTTTGACGACAAGAATAACAATGACCTGCCGGACCAGGATTCTGAATGGGATGAAGACGGCGACGATACCCCGGACACGTATTTTTACGTGACCAACCCTCTGCAACTGGAGACCCAGCTCGGCGATGCCTTTGCCTCTATCTTAGAGCGGATGTCTTCCGGGACAGCCGCAGCAGTCGTGGCAGATTCTCAGTCGGGCGTGGGGGCCCTATACCAGGCGATTTTCTATCCCCAGCTGACCGATAGTGAGGGCAAAGAAGTGACCTGGACCGGCGATGTCAAGGCTTTGTGGCTGGACGAGTACGGGAACATGCGGGAGGATTCTAACGGCAATGCCACCATGGAGCTGGCCATAGACAAGATTGTGAATTTTTACTTCGACAGCAATCTCTCCCGGACGCGGTTGAAGCGGTATACGGACACCGATGCAGACGGCGAGCGTGATACAGGTTCAGAGGAAATCGTAGAAGTCGACGAGCTGGTTCCCCTCTGGTCTGCTGGCAAGCAGTTGGCGGAAAGGGATCTCACCACGCATCCCCGAAACACGGGAACGTGGGTGGATAAGGACGGTGACGGCATCGTGGATGGGGCGGCGGCGGTCAACAGTGACGAAGTCATCACCTTCTACGCTGCATCCCCACTTACTGGATGGTTGCGCCCATTTTTGGGGCAGAGCTCTGACGCGGATGCTGAGGAGTTGATCGAATACATCTTGGGAGAGGAGAAGTCTGGATTTCGCAGTCGAACCATTGATGTGGACGGCACAGACAGGGTCTGGCGACTGGGGGATATCGTCTACTCTACGCCCACGGTGGTGGGCGCCCCCAAGGAACGTTACGATGTCATCTACGGGGACACGACTTATGCCACCTTCAAATATCAATATATGAACAGGAGGCAGGTCGTCTACGTGGGCGCCAATGACGGCTTTCTTCATGCCTTCAACGGCGGCTTCTACGACAAGGCGACGCGGACCTTCACAGGAGGGACGTTCTTGGGCGACAGCGTGGAGCTCGGGGATGAGCTTTGGGGCTACATCCCTCAGAACCTCCTCCCCCATCTCCAATGGCTGGCCCTGGAAGGCTACAATCACGTCTACTATGTGGACCTCAAACCCAAGGTGATCGATGCGAGGATCTTTGCCGACGATGCCACCCATCCTGGGGGGTGGGGAACGGTTCTTATCTGCGGGATGCGGCTGGGGGGCGGCCCCATCACCCTGACTGATGACTTCGGATCAGGATCAGCGGAAACCCGAACATTTCGCTCGGCGTACTTCGCCTTGGACATTACTGACCCGGATAGTGGAGCCCCAACTGTTTTATGGGAATTCACGGATGCCAACCTCGGATTCACTACCTCATACCCGGGTGTTGCCCTTGTGGATGGCACGACTTGGGTCCTGGCGTTCGGTTCAGGGCCAGACAGTCTCAATGGCACGAGCGGGCAGAATGGCCGGATCTATTTCGTCAACCTCTTGACAGGACAACAGATCACGGGCTCTCCCGTTGACACGGGTGAAGCGGCCGCCCTTATGGGCAGCCCCACCTTCGTTGACATGGACATGCTCTCCACGGTCCACGCTTCCCAAACCACGTACACCCCTGATCGGGGCTACATCGGGATTTCTAGTGGCAAGATGTATCGCATTACCGATGTGGGCACCTCGCCGACGGCGACGGCATTGCTGGATCTCGGCAGCACCATGCCCATCACTGCCGCACCCTCCATCTCGGCTGATGACAACGACAGGTTGTGGGTGTATTTTGGGAGTGGGAAATTGTTTGTCGATAGCGACCAGACGAATACAGACGTCCAGGCGTTGGTGGGTGTTAAAGAACCGATCAACTTTACCACACGTGCTTTGACCGATGCCACGGTTTCATCGGCTAACCTTTTGAATACCACGAATTATACTGTGTTCGAAGGCGGGTGTGTTGATACGGATTCGAGTGATGGCTATTCGTGTGACATGAGATTTGAGCAGCTTGAGGCCACCATTGAGCAGGGGCTGAGCGATTCACAATATGACGGATGGATGATCGATCTGACGGGTGGAGAACGGTGCATATCAAAACCGACCGTGCTTGGTGGCCTGGTCACGTTTTCCACTTACCTTCCAAACGTCGCCGATGTGTGCAAATACGAAGGACAAAGTTATATCACCGCAGCGTATTACAAGACAGGAACGGCGTACTGGAAATCCGTTTTCGGCACCCATGATGGCATCACTGTCGATGACGGAGGGGAAACCAAGGAGAAGATCAAGGCGCGAGTATCCATAGACTATGGCGTGGCATCTTCTCCCAGCCTTCATATTGGTAAAAGAGAGGGAGCCAAAGTCATTGTTCAGACCAGTACTGGAGAAATTTTTGAAATCCAAGAGCAAAATCTCCCCGAAGCTTACAGGAGTCGTCCTCTTCATTGGATTGAATTGGGTAACTAGTGCGCACCCAGCACCTCCTCTCTCCCAAGGGAGGAGGTGCTGCTTTTTGCTTCCCTCACCCGGCCTCTTGTGTTAAAAAGACCCCGCCCATAAGGTTTTTGGTGTCATCGTCACCTTCCCAAGAAGCAGCAAGCGTTGCCTGAGGCCTATGAAGTGTTCCATACACCAGCTCCTCCTGATCAGTGTCATCCTGTTTGGGTCAATGGCGCCGGGGTGGGCGGCCAAACCGTACAAGATTTATGTCATCAACCGATACGGCGCCTGGGATATCGTGTGCGATGCTTACACGGTTCAAAAGGACGACCACATCTGGGATATCCTCCGGCGGAAGGGGTCCATCGCAGAAGAGGATTTTCCCCGATTTGTGACCATCCTGAAAGGCCTGAACCCGGGCATCAAGGATGTGAACAAGATCTATCCCAGCCAAAAGATCCTGGTTCCCCTAAAACAGGTTGAAGCCAAGGAAAGGCCCGCGGACTCGAGTCCCCGCTACATTACGATTCCCATGATACCAGATATACTTTATGACACTCACCAGGTGCATTCGGGCGAGTGTCTGTCCAGAATTGTCACTGCTCACCTTGGGGTGCGGTGGGATGAAATCCCCGAGGGCTACTTTCGAGCCTTCAAGCGGCTCAACCCTGGTATCAAGGATATGGACCTGATTTATCCCGACCAGATCGTACGCATTCCTGAACTGGCTGGCCAAGAAACGGCTTCCGCTCAACCCGGCCCTCTGGCCGCAAAGGAGGACCGGTTGGCGAAGGCGGAGGCCAACGAGAAGACGGTGCCGGCTGGCGCCAAACCAGAAGCAACCCCGACCCAGCCGCCGGCTGAGGCAAGACCGCCTGAACCGAAGATTGCAGGGCCGGCCAAAATTACACCACCGGGGCGTTCAGCGTCGTCGACGGCCAAGCCGCCGGCGCCTGAGCAGACTATTGCGCCCCGGCAGGAGCGGCTGGCCAAGACCATGAAACAGCTGGGCGGCAACTTTTTGGCGTCAGGTCAATGTTACTTTCCTGGAAGAGACGGGCACGATATGACGTTGGACCTTGCAGCCTTTCCGGTCATAGAGTTTAAGGATGGTCGACATCTTCTCCTGGAGACGGGCAAAGGCCTTCCACAGGCCACGGAAGAGGCGGCCCGCGCTGCCTGGAAAGACCTGATGATCCTTCACGCGGATCCGCAAGATCCGTATGATGTCGTTCTTGATAAGGTCTTCGGCGCCATGTTCGGCGAAAACGGTAAAAAGGTGCTCGACCTTCCTGCCTTTGATGACGGCGTTCAGGTCACCCTGCGTGGGGACTGGATTCTCCCGCTGGAGGCGAACAGTGGGACCCAGCCGGCCTATCAGTGCATCACGTTGATAGATAGCCCCGAAGAGTTTACCCCGGCTTCCTTGGTGGCGTATCTCGCCAAAGCAAACATTGAGATTGTTGACATGCTGTTCGCCCCAACGAGGGAAAAGAGGGCGCACTTTGCCAAAGAAAAGGGGTTGGAAGATTGCCCCGTGTTGAGCTTAGATGCATCTAGCCAGGAGGCCTTTGTGTCCGGATTCGTCAGGGCCCTTGGACTCTCCTATGATCCCCATGTGCCCCTGTCTTTTGACTATGCAGGATTTCAGGTCCAGACAACTGCCAACCTCATCTATGGCGGCAGGGCTGCCGATCTGGTGGTAGATTTTGGAACCTTTTACGGTGAGGCACGATCGGCTATTGAGGCGGGGGGGCTCAAAGTCCTATCCGTACCAACTGATGAGGATCCTGTAACCATTGCAAAGCGTATCTTGGAATTCACGGCGACGGCCTACACGGAGACCCCGGTTTTCTTGGCGGCCAACCGAAAGCTTTCCAGGACGGTTTCTCTTGCCATCCCGGGCATCATGGTCTCAGATGTTAACGAAGAGCGGGCCTTGTTGACACAGAGGCCCCTCGACCGGGGACTGTGCAGCTTTTTGAGCGCGAAGAAGATCCGGTCTATGCAGATTAGGCGGTTCGGTGAACCGAAAAAGCGAGCGCATTCCCCGTAGCTTGCTGCGGGGTTAGCGAGCGTATCTAAGAAAGGCAGCGTTCCTTACGGTCGAAGATTCCCTGCAGCTTGCTACAGGGAGCTTCAATGAGGGGTTTGATAATGGTTAGAATGACGGCGTTGTTTTTGGCCTGTTTGTTTGCCTCCTTGTTCGCCGTTTCCTGCGCTACAAATTCAGCGGTCATGCGCAAACACAAGGCGGGCGTCTACAGACGGCTTGGTGAAGGGCACTTGATAGACAACAACGTCACGGCAGCCCTGGCTGAGCTTTTAAAGGCGGAAAAGATTTACGACAAGGACCCTCTGCTCCACTATGACCTGGGGCTGGCATATTTTGCAAAACTAGAGCCTGATCTGGCCATTGCCCACTTCAACAAGGCCGTGGCGCTCAAAACCGACGCCGTCTATTCAGAGGCCCTGAACGCCAAAGGGACGGTTTATCTGAGACTCAAGCAGTGGGATAAGGCCATCGCCTGTTTCAACCAAGCCCTTGGCAATTTGCTGTACGCCACGCCCCATTTTGCGTTGAGCAACCTGGGTGATGCCTACCGTGAGAAAAGGGACTATGAACGGGCCATCGAGGCTTACGACAAGGCCCTTCAGAAAAGCCCGGTCTTTCCCAACGCATATCGGGGTTTGGGGCTTGTCTATATGGATATGGGCAACAATGAGGCTGCAGTCACTTCTTTGGAAAAGGCGGTTCGGTATGCTCCCAACTTTGCCCGTGCCTATTATGACCTCGGTCTTGCCTACGTTGGGCAATACGACTTTCAGAGGGCCATGTCCGCCTTCAATAAGGTGGTGGAGCTGGCCCCCGACTCCCCGCTGGCGGATAGGGCCTTGGCTGAAATCAGGAAACTCCAAGGATGACGGCGTCGTAGAAAGTCCATCTGCGGTGTTGTGCTTCATCTTTCGTCATTGCGACGTACCATGAGTACGCCTCATTCCTCAAGATTCGTACGCCTTGCATATGAACTTTCTACTTTGCCGTCTAATCAGGACGTTTTGCGAGACCATCGAGAATGGAGAATCTGAAGGCAAGAAAAGAGGTGCTTCTTGGATTTTTTGCTTTGAGCTTTGAGTTCACTGGGGTGGTGCGTGGATGGTGGCCCACGGGTGTATGGCCTTGTCGGCTGCCGTCACCAGGGCCGTAGCTGTTGTGTCTTCGGTATGTAGGATCAGAATTTTGCCAAAATCGACAGGCGCCAGCAGAATAGAGGCTTTTCCCCTCCAGCCAAAAGATTCCTTGTCCTGATAATAGACGCTGTATGCCTGTCCTACCCGAACCCTGTCTTTTCGCCCCTTGTCAATAAAAACGACGGCTGGATCGCCGATGATTTTTTCACCTTCTTCACCACCAATGATCTTGCCGTTGAGACCCGTCTCGCCCCGGGTGAGCGTAATCTTTGGTGATCGGGTCTCATAGGGCATCAGCAGATCCTGGAGTTCAATATACCGGAAGGATTGCACGACTCGGCCCGTAGAAAACTTGGGCTCCACGTGCGTCATTTCAACAATCCCCACGATATAATGCTGAACTCCGATAAGCGCCTTGGTTTGAGGGTCCTTCACCGGAGCCAATGTCCGATACACGGTGAAGCGATCCCCTGGCACAAAGGTCACCCCCTCGGCAGGACGAACATAGACCAGGTCCCCTTCACTGATCAAGGCCTTGCCTTCTTTCTCCTTGAAGATGGCGCCCCAGGGGGTCACGGGCTCCTTTCTCACGAACCCTATCCTGTCAATGCCGTCATAGATATAATATGGGGCCTCTCGCAGCTCAACTTTAGGGGGGATTTTGGGCGTAAATTTTGTTTTGGAAACTTTTTCCATTCCCTCACGGCTGAAAATACGGATACGTTCTCCGGGATAGATCCAGTGGGGGTTGGCAATATAGTCGTTTTTTTGCCACAGATCCGGCCAAACCAACGGAGAATCATAGAAATGCTGGGAAATATCCCAGAGGGTGTCCCCCTTTTCAATGGTATAATAAAGCCCTGATTCAGGTTTGAGGACCTCCTCGCCAGCCTCCTGCCCATAGGCGCTTGCAGGGTTCAGCCCGCCTGCTGCCATGGTCATACAAAGCAAACCCAACGTATAGAAAAGCGTTCTTGGTGTCATCTTATGAATTCACCTACTGTGCCTTTTCAAGCTCAACAATGGTTGGGGTCACAAAAATCAACAGCTCTTTGTCATTGATTTCTTTCAATTCGGACTTAAACAGCCATCCTAATACGGGGATTTTGGAAAGCCCGGGTACTCCCCTGTTCAAAAATGATTCCTCCCTCGTGATGATCCCGCCGATGACGATGGTATCTCCATTATTGACCATGAGTGTCGTGCTTGCTTCTTTTTTGTCAATAGCCGGGACGCCCGCGGCCACAATGGATTTGTCCGGGTTATCGTTCTTGGCCACGATATCCATCTTGATACGACGGTCCGGAGAGATTTGGGGCCTTACATCCAATCTGAGGACCGCCTTTGCCCATTTAAGGCTGTAGCTTCCCTCTTCAAGAACTTGGTAGGGGATGTCAAGGCCTTGTTCTATATAAGCCGGCGTATTGTCCAAGGTCAGTATTTTGGGCGCGGATATGACCCTTCCCTTTCCCTCTTCTTGCATGGCTTGGAGTGTCGCGTCGATCGTTAACGGAGTCACACTCAATCTGCTAAAATTAAATCCAATACCACTTGAGGGAGCCAATGATGGAAGAAGACTGACTACAGCGTTATCGCCCAGGCCTACATCCCCAAAGAAGTCAAAGGTGTTTTTGCCTGTGTCGTTATATGTGCCGCCCCACCGTATGCCGATCTCACGAGAGAAATCGGTGGCGACCGATACGATTCGGGCCTCTATCATGACTTGGGGGGTCACCACATCCAAGTTTTTGACAAACTCTCGCCCCTGCTCAATGGCAGCCCGTACGTCTGTCATGATGATCATATTGGTCGGTTCATAAATGGTCACCTTGCCGCGAGCAGACTTCATCTTGACGAGCTCTTTTCCGATGTCGGCGGCGGGATGGTAGTTAATGGGGATATATTCTGTCATCAAGGGCTCTTGCTCTTCAGCATCCTGTTCAGCCTTCATTTTTGATACAAGGGCCCGCTGTTCTTCCTCTAACGTCTTAAGCGTCGCGATACGAACAATATTGCCTTCAACCGCCGTGCCGAGCTTGTTCATCTTGAGAACAAGATCCAAGACCTGATCCCAGGGGACATTGACAAGCTTTAAGGTGACTTTGCCCTTGACATCGCCACCTATAACGAAATTCTTGCCGCTCACTTCATTGAGGATTCGAAAGATATTGTGGATGTCCGCATCCTGGAAATCCAGGGATATTTTCTCCCCGGTGTATTGTTTTCCTGTTTCGGTCACCACCGGCTTCTCGGGCGGCCGGGTGACTTCTCTCACAGCCGCAGCCTCTGTTTCTTTCATCGCCTGTACCCATGCGGGTCGTTCCACCTCTGGCATGGGCCGTGGAGGCACGCTGGAGGCCTCAAAGTCGATGAAGTAAAGCCCCCCCTTCTCATGAACCCTGTAGGGAACGACCTCTCGGAGGTCTATAGCGATGACGGCCGTATCCCCCATGCTGGGGGTTTGTATGGGAAGAATGCGGTCGATGGCGCTCTTGAATCGGGTGGTGATGAGGGGGCGCTTTTGGAACTTGGGAATCCTCGCGTCAAAAACCTTGAACAGGAGCCTCTTGTCTGAAACCCTCTGCGTCTCATACCGGGCCTTTTTCGTGGTTTCTACGATAACGCGAGATTGACCCTTTTCAAGCATTTCAAAGTCGATACGCTTGACCCAGGCAGGCCCCTTGTCCTCCGACACTGGTGGCTGTGGCTGTGGTTGGACCTCCGGCTTAGGCTCTTGTGCCGCCTGCACTTGAGGCTCCGCCTGCCTTGTCACTTCAATCGGCTTTTCGACCGGCACGGCTTCCTTGGACAAGGCCGCGGGCTTTTTGAAGCGCACCAGAACTTGATTTTCGGCCTGGGTCACTTGATAGGGGACGTCTTCCTTCAGGCGGACCTCAATGCGTGAGGATGGCTTTTCCCGCTTCAGTACGGAGGTCTGAACAGACTGGATCAGGGAGCTTTCCGGCGTGTAGGTCTCTTGGATTCCTTTCAAAGCAGTATCAGGAAGATAGAGGACAATGCCGAGTGGAAACTGATGCTTCACCGCCGTATAAGTGAGCGGCTGATTGGCGTATATGGTCAACAGGGCTGTGGCCTCGTCCTCAGAAAGGGCAATACGGTGCACCGTCTTTGCCTGAGAAGCGATCTCAGGCAGAGTCCCTGCCGGTTTTGCAGGAGGCTTAGATGCGCAACCTGCGATCAGAAACAGCACCGCAACCACAAACAGCGAGCATCGCACATTCCAAAGGTCTTTATAGTTGGCAATCATCTTACCCATCTCCAACCTTCTTCTGAAGTTTTAACTCCGTGCTTCGAAGCTCCCTCTCGCCAGAAAGGAAATCCTCGACCTCCTCTTCCACAACGACCTTGTCCTTGAGAATTCGTTTGACGCGCCCAAAATTTTGGCCAATGTATGTGCCCTTGGAAATGATGTATCCCTTGCCGGAGGGTTCCTCCACCAACGCCTTGTTTCCCCCACGAGACAGAATAACCCCGACAAGCTTAAACTGGGCCAAGTCTATCCTTTGAAGGGGCGTAAGAGGGAGCCTTTTCCTCTTGAGCTCCTTTTGGGCGGGCATGACACGTTCAGCTTCCGCGGCAAACAGTGGTCTGAAGGGATCAGGTTTTCCCGTCGGGTCATAGAAGTAGGTCGGCCTTTTGCCAATAGCGGCGACAATCTGCTGGCTGCCTGATTTGCCGGGCTCGATCAGTCCTTTTTTCTCAGGCGCCGCGGGCTCCGACTTGGCCCGCTCAGAAGGAGGCGTGGCTTCGCCCTTGGCTTCGAAAACGCCGGCCTTGGCCTTTTTCATCGGTGTTACGGCCTGGGCCGCTGGTTTTTTGGGCAGGGCAATCTTCTTGCGAAGCTCTGGAGCCTGTCGGGAAGGCTCGGACTCTGAATGATCGCCGCATCCCGCACACGCCAGCATCAGGAGCATTAACCACAAGAGCACATTGCGAGCGCTGGCCGCTATCTTCATATCAGCCATATCAGCCTTTTTCCCTATCGAGCCTTTTTGGACTTGCCCTTTGCGGGTTTTGCCTTTGCAGTTTCCACAAATCTGAATGTGGTGGCGACACAGGATGTGTTCAGATCGCCTGCAGCCTTACCGGAACCCTTTGCACCCTTGATTTGCACGTTAGAAATATTCACGATTCTGGAAAGCCTTGCAACTTTGTCGAAAAATAAAGCCAGGTTGTGATAACCACCTATGACCTCTATCTTGACCGGGATCTCGGCATAAAAACCCTTTAAGATTTCCGGCTCCGGCTTGAACAAGAGGAATTCCAGGCCAGAATGTCTGCCCGATTTTGATATGGCCTCTAGGAGGCTCGGGATCTCTTTCTTGTCGGGTAGAAGCCGAAGGACAAGCCTGAACTTTCCCTGGGCCTCTTTGTACTGTTTTTGGTACTTGTCAAGGCTTTTTGCGGCGGCCTTGGCCTTGGTCACCTTCATCTGAAGGTCCCCATAGTCTTGTTTCAACTGGCTGATTGTGCCGGATTTCGGCATATAAATCAGATAGAAATAGCCCCCTCCAAGGAGCAGGAACGTGCCCACACAGAGCAGAATCCTCTGGACCCGGGTCAGGGCTGCAATCTTTTCAAAGGGCAGACTTGATAATGAGGGCTTTGCCATATGGTGTTAGGAGGCTTTCATAGCCTTGTCGGGTCTAGTGTTTGATACCTGACAGGTGATGGTAAAGGCCTTAAGCTTCTTGTCCTGCTGCTTGACCTGCTTTGAAGATATGAGGTCTACAGCCCTGAAACAGGTTGATGTTTCAAGGCGACTCATAAAATCAGCAATGGTCTTGTTGTCCGTGGCCACCCCCGCCAGTTGCATCTTTCCCGCGGTCTGGGTCAGGGTCGTAAGCCACATCTTATCTGGCAAGACCAGGCCCGTAAGGGCATCCATGAAACGGACCGGTCCACTGCGGTTTGCTTCAAGCTGGGCAATGATGTCCATCTTTTCTTCCAGCTTCTGAAGTTCTTTCTTGATCTTCAAAACCCGCTTTTCGATCTCCTGATATTTCCTAAGTTCTCCCTGGGCCACCTCGATCTTGCCATTGAGCCCGGAGATGGTCCTGTTCATGGAAATCGTCAGGTACCTCATCACACACAGGACAAACACAATAAACAGGAAAAACATCGAAACCTGCTGACGAATGTTTTCCTTCTTGCGTGCTGCTCGAACGGGTAAAAGGTTAATCCTAATCATTTGTCGTCCACCCTTCTGGAGGCCAGACCCATGCAAATCGCAGCCTGAGGGGCAATTCGCTTGAGATAATTGGTGTCGTGATCGTTCTCGCTAATGTCCAAACTCCTGAAGGGGTCGAATGTCTCCACGTCAATAGAAGTCTCGGTCGCCAGATGTTCGAGAAACCCCGGCGTCTGTGATGCCCCCCCGCTCAAGAGGATCTGCTGGATATTCTCGTTGGGGTACGTGGAATAGTAAAAGTCGATGACCCGTCTGATTTCGCTACACCAGTTGGAGACAAAAGACAAGATGATTTCCTGGAGGTCTTCCTGGGGCATCTTGTCGGCTGCAGTTCCGAGCTTTACCTCCTCTGCTTCCTCAAAGGAACAATCCAGGTGGGCAGCGATCTCACGTGTGATCTCTTCCCCGCCAATGGCCACGTCCCGAGTGAACGCAGAGGTGTTGTTCTTGATGATGTTAACATTTAATTTGTTGGCCCCGACGTCCACCAGGGCGACACTCTTTTCTTCCAGTAAGTAGCTTTCCTCAAACACCTTTTCCAGGGCGAAGACATCCACATCAATGACGCATGGATTTAGGTCTGCCATTTCAAGGAAGTCTACGTATTCATCGACCACTTCCTTCTTGGCCGCCACAAGCATCACATTCATTTGATTAGGATTCGCTTCATGGTCGCCAAGGATATGAAAGTCAATGTTCACATCTTCCACGTCAAAGGGGATGTACTGTTCCGCCTCATACTGAATGCTATCATGGAGGTCTTCATCCGACATTCTTCCTACGACGATCTTCTTGATAATCACAGAGTAGCCGGAGATGGAGGTGGCCACATTGTGCCTCTTAACTTTAAGGTCTTTCACCAGCCCTCTGATCGCATCGGCCACCACTTGAGGTTCTTTGATGCGTCCTTCGACGATGGTCCCTTGCGGTAAGTTGGCCATGCCGAACTTGTCTAAGGTGCGACGCCCCTTTTTTTCGAGTATCTCGCCCAGTTTGATCGTTCGGGAGCCAATGTCCAGGCCAATCAGGTGGTCCTTCTTTGCAAAAATCATAGGAGTCTCTTAGTCAGCGAATATCTTGTTCTTGTCAGAAAGCTTGTATCCGAGGGCCAACAGGATCTTCCGCTTGGTCTCCAGCCGACAATTCTTTCCCTTCTCTATTCTATCGAGCGTGATAGGAGAGACACGGGCCTTTCTAGCAAGTTCGGCCTTGCTCATCAAGAACGATTCTCGAATCTCTTTCAACGCATTCTTGCCCATGTGAGCTTGCCTCCCATACGGCATGGTGCCGGAATTGTAGACTGGTGCAGAATGCATAATCTGGGCCAACTTGTCAAGCAAATTACACTAAATTAAGCATAATTAATATTAAGTTATTATATCTTGTGTTTCTCATTTCCCGTTCATACTGTATGTACCGACGGGCCCTGACGAGGATTCTCAAAGGTCGAAAACGCATGAAGGGTAAAAGGCATTAACGGCTCCGCATCGCCTTCAAATGGTGAGCACCCCAAGCGGGCAAACCGGAAATCCGAAGTACAAGATTTGAAACTCGACACGAAGACGTCAACCAATCAGTGCAAAAGGAAATAGTACGGGTGAACCTTGCAGCCGATCACAGGACGGCATAGCTCGGTCCGTCGCCACCTTCCGGGCAGGTCCAGGTGATATTGCCATAGGGATCCTTGATCTCACACGTCTTGCAGTGGAGACAATTGGAAGGATTCAGCTTAAGCTTTTTTTCCCGGGTCTTCTCTTCAAGCTCTATCTCGTACACATTACCGGGACAAAACCTGGTGCAGGGGGATTGATAAGTCTCAAAACATTCATTGACGCACAGATCCAGGTCATGGACAATCAAATGACACGGCTGATCTTCCCGGTGCTGTGTCTTGGATAGATAGACACCGGTTAATTTGTCCACAAAGAGCACATCGTCGTAGTCCTTGCTCCCATATTTTTTCCCTGAAGCCTCCAAGTCGCCATGTTTCAAGGGTCGTAAGGTCTCAGAGTCTTTCTCAATGGACATTCTGTCAAAGAGCCCCCGGCCCCCTGTCAAATATTGGACACCCAAATGGACAAATTTCACCGGCCCCTTCCTGGATACGGCCTGGGCAAAATTTCTCCCAACATAGAGTTCCTTCTTGAGCCAACTGTTCTCAAATAAATCATGATAGCGAGCCAAGACCTCTTGTGTGAAACTTCCCTTTGAGAAGGCCTCCAGGATCGCCTCTGCCGCCAGCATGCCCGATTTCATGGATGTGTGGATCCCTTTTAGCGCCGGGGCATTAAGCATGGAGGCGCTAGCGCCGACAAAAACCGCCCCATCAACGGCCAGCCTCGGCATGGTATAATAGCCCCCGTTTCCAGTCACCCTCGCCCCTTGCTCCATGACGCGACCCTCGGCTATGATATGACGCACGAAGGGATGCCTCTTGAATCGCATAAACTCTTCATACAGGTCAAGCATGGGGTCTTGATACCCCAGTCCCACCAGGAGCCCAAGCGCCAATCTGTTGTCCTTCATCTCATAAATAAAGCCGCCGCCGTGGGTAACCAAGCCTAAAGGGTAGCCAAGGGTGTGAATGTTATTGACGGCGCTGTCCCCAAAATAGTTCTTTTCAGGCAGCTGGATTACCTCTTTGATGCCGGTCTCAAACGTCTGGGGCACCTTTCCAGCGAAGATGTTCAGCTTAGTTGCCATCTCTCTGAGAAGGGCGCCTTTGGCCCCTTCTCCCAGGACGGTCACTTTGGCCGTGATGTCCACACCCGGTTCGAAGTTTGACTTGGGTTTCCCGTCCTTGCCAACGCCCTTGTCGCCCGTGCGAATTCCAATGACTGTTTTGTCATCCGGGCCGTAAAGCACCTCCTTGCCCGCAAAACCTGGAAAAACATTCACGCCCAAATCTTCTGCAACGGCAGCAAGCCAACGCACGAACCTGGAAAGGCTTATGATGTGGAATCCTTTGTTCCTCATATACTTAGGTACCAATGGAAGGGAGTAATGGGACGTCTCCGTCAAGAAACACAATGTCTCCCCCCGAACATCTTTTTCTATAGGGCAGCCCGCTTCCCTGTAGCCGGACATAAGCTCCTTGAGGGCGATGGGGTTTAGGACTGCCCCGCTCAATGCATGAGAGCCGACCTCGGCCCCCTTTTCGATGAGGGCCACCTCAAGGTTGAGATTCTCCCTCTTGGCAAGCTGCATGAGATGGATGGCACCAGCCAGGTTGGCGGGGCCGCCCCCCACAAAAAGGACATCAAATTCAATCTGTTCTCTATCTGTAGTCATCGTCTCCGGCCCAGCAGCAATGGTATGGGTTTAGCATCGAGCCCGTACAGGGCAGCGTGAAATTATGTTGATGGAGACCTTCCATAGCACATAAAATGAAGCGTTCAAAGCTCAGAAGGGGCAGTCAGTCGTGGAAGGGGGTCGAATTAGGATCAATTTACCGTCGAAGCTTGTCTGGGCCAATGTGTTTTATGAGGCCATGATGACACCTTGGAGCCAAAGCCGTGTTTACGAAAAATGTTTGACAAGGGAAAGAAAGGGGTATAAATTATTTTTCAAAGTTGAGGCGGGCATAGCTCAGCTGGTAGAGTACAAGCTTCCCAAGCTTGGTGTCGCGGGTTCGAACCCCGTTGCCCGCTCCACTTTTGGCGTTACGCAGTGTCTGCCCTTTTCCCTTTTCGAGGCGATGCCTTGTGCGGCTAGGCAGCCAGGCATAGGCTTTGATGAGTGGATTTACTGGTAACTTGTGCCTTTGGTTTTCTCTGTAGAGACTCAATAATACACCTTATTGAGACGTAGTCGCGGCGCGGGAAACGGGCAACAGCCCGTTTTTTTTTGGTAGACAGACGTTGCTGCGCCGTGGGAAAAGGCACAGGCGTTGTCGTATGTGCCATGACGAACCGTGGATGAATGGACCGGAAAAGTTGTCGCCGAGGTAGAGGCCTTGGCTGAACCGCTCCTGAGGTCCGAAGGGGTCACGCTGATCGATGTGGAATACCGAAGGGAACCTCATGGGTGGGTCCTGCGGGTGATCATGGACAAGGACGGCGGTGTGACCCTGGCGGACTGCGCCGATATCAGTCATCAGCTTGGGGATGTTTTAGACGCCAAGGTGGACTTCCGGGGGCCTTATCATATGGAGGTCTCTTCCCCGGGGCTGAACCGACGGCTGACCAAACCGAAGCATTTTAACCACTTCAAAGGTCGGCAGGTGGTTATTCGAACGCAGTGGCCTGTAGACGGGAAGAGGGGGTTTAAGGGTATCTTGAGCGGGTTTTCGGATGGTGTGGTCATGCTCTCGGCAGGAAATCAGACCATCGGTATTGCCTGCGAAAATATCGTAAAGGCTCGCCTCGATGATTGAGGCAAGCATTGAGGCCAGGAAACGTGAAGGGGATCATCTCGTAACTACAATTACATTTTAAGGTGTTGCAAATGCTAGTGTCGGATGTGAAGAGGGTGATTGACCAGGTGAGTCGCGACCGGGGGATTGACCGGGAAATTCTGATCAAGACCCTGGAAGAGGCCCTGAAATCTGCGGCCAGAAAGAAATTTGGGGCCGAGATCGAGATTGAAGTTCGATATAACAAAGAACTGGGTGAGATTGAAGTGTTTCAGTTCAAAGAAGTGGTTGAAGACGTGACCGAGCCCGACCTTCAGATAAGCCTTGAAGAGGGGCGTAAGCTCGACCCAGGGTGTGAGTTAGGAGACGAACTGGGTGCCAAGATGGACACGACGACCTTTGGCAGAATTGCTGCCCAGTCGGCCAAACAAGTCATCATCCAGAAAATGAAGGATGCCGAACGGGACGTGGTGTATGAAAACTTTGTTGACAGAAAAGGCGAGATCATCAACGGCATTGTACAAAGGATAGACAGGGGCGACATCATCGTCAATCTTGGTCGAGCCGAGGCCACTCTTCCAGTGCACGAACAGGTTCCCCGGGAGACGTATCGCCGGGGTGACCGGGTTCGGGCTTACGTCCTGGATGTACTGCGTGAAACTCGTGGGCCCCAGATCATATTGTCCCGGACACATCCTCAGTTCCTGGTGAATCTGTTTAAGACAGAGGTGCCGGAGATCACCGAAGGCATCGTATCCATCATGTCGGCAGCTCGTGAACCCGGCGGTCGTGCAAAGATAGCCGTGGCGTCGAATGATTCAGACATCGACCCTGTGGGGGCGTGTGTCGGCATGAAGGGAACTCGGGTCCAGAGTGTGGTGCAGGAACTGAAAGGCGAAAAGATCGACATCATTCCTTGGCACAGCGACCCGGCGAAGTTTGTTTGCAACGCCCTGTCCCCGGCGGAAATCTCTCGGGTGGTGGTGGACGAGACCAGCCGATCCATGGAAGTCATCGTCCCAGATGAATATCTGTCCGTTGCCATTGGCAAACGAGGCCAAAACGTTCGACTTGCCTGTAAACTGACAGGCTGGAGTATCGATGTCACGAGTGAAAGCCAGTATAGCCATGCCATGCGGGCGGGTTATGAATCCTTGTTGGATCTTCCGGACATAGGAGCCAGTACGGCTGATGCCCTGTACGAACATGGGTTCTATTCAGTGGAAGAACTGGCTAATGCCGTGGTTGCGGAACTCACTCAGCTCAAGGGAATCGGCGAGACAAAGGCACAGGCCTTAGTGGAGGCGGCTCGGCAGGCTGTCGAGGAGATGGAGCGGGCGAAGCGTGTGGAAGAGGATGAAGCGGTATCTCATGTATCCGGAGAGCAAGACGCCCCCGAAGGCGTTTCAGGGGAGGCTGAGACATCCGACCAACCCACAGTGCCTCCTGAAGATTTGTGAGGCCATGGGATCCATGTCAGGCTGGGGGTAATGAATGGCGAAAATCCGAGTGTATGAACTTGCGAGACAGCTCAATATGACGAACAAAGTGCTGTTGGAAAGGTTGAAGGAGATGAATATCTCTGTCAAGAGTCATATGAGCGTGGTGGATGAAGAGACGGCCTCTCGAACGAAAGAAGTGATACTTGGTCGAAAAAAGGAAGTCCTGATCGAAAAACGGGTCAGGGAGACCGTCATCAGAAGGCGGAAAAAGCTTGTCAAGAAGCCCTCGGAAGTCCCAGCCATTCCCCCTGAGGCCGAGGCGGAACCCACTGATGTTTCACCGGCTGTTTCTGAAAAGACCTCCCCCAAAAAGGTGGTCGAACAGGTTGAACCGGAACCGGATCAAACAGAAGCCGAGATCGAGGCGGGAAAGCCCGGGGAGCCTTCCCTTGCACCCGTGGACAAGAAAGCCAAGCTCGAAGAGACACAACCAGTCAAAAAAGTCAAGGCCAAGAAAAAACCTAAGACCAAAAAGGATAAACCGGCCAAGATCATAAAGCTGCCTGAGGTAAAACCCCTTGCTCCATCCCGTGAGGAAGCCGCCCCTGAAACAGGAACGGCGGCCCCTGTCGAAGAACAGCCAAAACCTTTAAGCCTTGTAGGGCGTGGGGAAGAACAAGAAGGGGCTCGCCCTGTTGCCAAACGCAAATTAAAGAAAAAGGACAGACGGTCACCGGAGGTGCTGGAAGAGGATAAACGTTTCCTCAAGAAGAAGATCACTTTTCGTAAGAAGGAGGTCTTGGAGAAGTCCGACCTTTATGACGGCAAGGTCCTCAGGGGCCGAAAGGGCCGAAAGATTCGTAAGGGCAAGGTGGCTATCAAGGGCGAAGCGACCTTGATCACCACGCCAAAGGCGATCAAACGTCGCATCAAGATTGACGAAGCCATTATGGTGTCGGACCTGGCCAAACGTATGGGAGTGAAGGCGGGCGAGGTCATCAAACAATTAATGGCCATGGGAGTTATGGCCTCCCTGAACCAAGCCATTGATCTTGACACGGCAACGGTCATTGCCAGCGAGTTTGATTATGAAGTTGAAAAAGCCGCCTTTGAGGAAGAGGACATTATCCGTGTTGAAGAGGACGATCCTGACAAGATCAAGCCCAGACCGCCCGTGGTGACCGTCATGGGCCACGTCGATCACGGCAAGACTTCTCTGCTGGATGCCATCCGTGAAACGAACGTCATCGGAGGTGAGGCGGGGGGCATCACTCAGCACATTGGGGCCTACCGGGTGACCGTGAGAGATAGGCAAGTGGTGTTTCTTGACACGCCGGGCCACGAGGCATTCACAGCCATGCGTGCCAGAGGTGCGGAGGTGACGGACCTGGTGGTGCTGGTCGTCGCCGCAGATGACGGGGTCATGCCACAGACCGTTGAAGCGATCAGCCATGCCAAGGCCGCCAATGTCCCCATCCTCGTGGCCGTCAACAAGATCGACAAGCCAGAGGCTCATCCTGAACGGGTCCAAAGGGAATTGGCCGAGCACGGCCTTTCGCCGGAAGAATGGGGCGGCGACACCGTGGTTGTGAACGTATCAGCCAAGCAAAAGACGGGTCTTGAAGAGCTTCTCGAGATGATACTCCTGCAGGCCGACGTTTTGGAACTCACAGCGAATCCCGACAGGCTTTCAAGAGGCCGCGTTATTGAAGCTAAACTGGACCCCGGGAGAGGCTCGGTGGCCACGGTACTGGTCCAGGAAGGCACGTTACGCTCCGGAGACGCCTTGGTGTGTGGTCCCCATTACGGAAAGATCCGGGCCATGGTTGACGATCGGGGCAACCGTTTGGACGAGGCCGGACCCTCCACGCCTGTTGAGGTCCAGGGGCTTTCAGGTGTCCCCATGGCTGGTGACGAGTTCGTTGCTGTGGCTGACGAAAAAGTGGCAAAGCAGGTGGGGCTGCATCGTGCCCAAAAGCAGAGAGTGCTGGAGCTGGCCAAGAGCAGCAAGTTGACCTTGGAAAAGTATTATGAACAAATGCAAGATGGCCTTATCAAAGACCTGAACCTTATTATCCGGGCAGATGTTCAGGGATCTATTGAGGCCTTGGCGGAAGCCGTGCAGAAGATTCCATCCCGTGAGGTCAATGTGAACATTGTGCATTCCGCAACCGGAGCTATGGCGGAATCGGACATCATGTTGGCTACGGTTTCCAAGGCGATCGTGATTGGTTTTAACGTTCGACCCAACCCCAAGGTGAGAGACCTTGCGAACGAACATCATGTGGATATTCGATTCTACGACGTGATTTACAATGTGGTTAATGACATCAAGGGGGCGATCGAAGGACTGATGGAGCCCACCTATGAAGAACATCTTGTTGGGCGGGCAGAGGTCCGGGATGTTTTTGCTGTCTCCAAGGTGGGTACCATTGCAGGCTCCTATGTCACTGAAGGAAAAATTGAACGCGGGCGACCGGCCCGACTGCTTCGTGACGGTGTCGTGGTCTATGATGGTAAGGTACGGTCTTTGCGTCGCTTCAAAGATGATGTCAAAGAGGTGCAGAGCGGGTATGAATGCGGCGTGGGCATTGAAAACTACAATGATGTCAAGGTCCATGACGTCATTGAATGTTACGAGGTAGAGGAAGTGAAGCCAGTGCTGGAGTAAGTACTTGCGCTCACCTCAATCTACCCTAGCTCAGTTTGGGCGTTTTTAAATGGTGGTAGGAACCGGCACAATCGTCCTCAGGATCCCGGGTAATACTTCTTTAAAGGGTAAGCGCAGGGTCGTAAAGGGTATCGTGAGCCGGCTGCAACACACCTTCAATGCCTCTGTAGCCGAAGTCGGGGCCAACAACAGTCACCAGCGTGCAGAGATTGGCGTGGCATTGGTGGGCAACGATCGTCGCCTGATCAATTCGAAGCTGGATAAGGCCTTGAATCTTATTGAAACCATGCAGCTGGCCGAAATTATCGACACGGACCTGGAGATTATCAGCCTGTAATGTCGGTTAGACGAGCTGAAAGAGTCGGGGGCTTGATTCGAAAGGAGTTGTCCGACCTCCTGGCAACAAAGATCAAAGACCCCCGTTTGGTGCTGGTCACCATCACCAGGGTAAAGATCACAGACGACCTGCGTTCCGCTCGGATCTATTTCAGTGTTGTCGAAGGACAAGAACGGAGGCAGGGGGCTCTGGGGGGCTTTGAGAGCGCTGCGGGCTACCTGAAGCGCCAATTAAGCCATCGCCTGGCATTGAGACATGTACCGGAACTCAAGTTCGTTTATGACAAATCCTTTGATCAGGCTGCTACTGTGGATAGGATCTTTAAGACAATACATCATGAAACCCGGTCAACGGTTAGCAAATCGCCCCAATCATAGACACCATGTTTTCCCGGCCTCTCGTACTACCGCTGACGACCATGTCATAGCTCCCCACCATGGCCCAGGGCACGGCCCTCAACGGAATGACGGAAAGCTGATGAACGGCATTGTGGTTGTTGACAAACCCGCGGACATAACATCCGCGAAAGTAGTGGCTGAGGTGAAAACCGTGCTGGGGGCAAGAAAGGTCGGCCATACAGGGACACTCGACCCCTTTGCCACCGGGGTTCTGGTTTGCTGTGTGAATCAGGCCACGCGTCTTGCCCGGTTTCTGACCAGCGGACGAAAATGTTACCAGGCGGTCATGCGCCTGGGGATTCGAACCGACACCCATGATTTCACTGGGCGGATCCTTTCCAAAGAGGCAAGGCTGACCGTTACACACCACGAGATACGCTCGGCCTTCAAGCGCTTCTCAGAGATCAAAGAACAGGTCCCCCCGGCCTTTTCAGCTCTGAAACACCATGGGGTGCCCCTTTACAAGCTCGCTCGCCGGGGGACATTTGTACAGAAACCGTCGAGACGGATTTCCATCTACGGGCTTGTCGTCCACGAGATCGATCTCCCGGATGTCCGCTTTGAAGTGAGTTGCAGTGAGGGGACCTATATTCGGACCTTGTGTGCTGACATCGGAGACGCCCTGGGATGTGGTGCCCATTTGGTCCGGCTGCGTCGCACGGACAACAGCGGCTTTACTTTAGGTGAGGCCATTTCCTTGCACACCATGAAGAAGCTTTCCGCTGAAGGAAAAACCTTAAAGTGTCTCATGCCAATGCGTCAGGCCCTAAGAGGACTTCCCGAGATCCAGGCCGGGCGTGCCTTGGTGGAAAGGATACGACATGGGCAACCGGTAACAAAAGCGGAGTTGGGTCCTCTCGAAGGCGGGACCGCTCAGTGGATCAAGGTGACAGATGCCGAAAGGGCCCTCATTGCAGTCCTTGGGTCGAGCGAAAAAAACGGTGTCTTGCCCTACATGTGTGTCTTTCCGAAGACACAAGGCCCGGTGGTTGCTTAGTCTCATTACAGGTTGAGCTTTTGCCTTGGCGCCTGTGGCGGGGATGTACTCCGCACCGAATGAGGTCGTCACAGACGAAAAGAACATAATCAAACAGATAGAGGAGGTCATGACAGTGGTTTTGGCAGCAAAAACAAAGGATGAGTTGATTGATCGATTCAGGCTGCATGAGACCGATACGGGGTCGCCTGAGGTTCAAATTGCTTTGCTGACTCACCGTATCAGCTATCTCAATGAGCATTTCAAGGTCCACAAGAAAGATCACCATTCCAGGCGGGGATTGTTAAAACTGGTAGGTCAGCGAAGGCGGCTGCTGAACTATCTGAAGGCGAAGGATATCAATCGCTATCGCGCGCTCATTCAAGCCCTCGGCCTTCGAAAGTAGTCCTGAGAACCGGAGAAGCGATGAAGCGTAAACGAAAACGTGCATTCGGATAACCAATCACGAATGACAGATCTTGAGGAGACGTATGATGGAAATATCTTTTAAAGGAGAGGTGGGTGGTAAAACACTCACCGTTGAGACGGGTAAGGTCGCCCGGCAGGCCGATGGCGCTGTCCTGGTTCGGTATGGGGAAACCATGGTCTTGGTGACGGCCGTTTCGACGGATGACATGCGGGAAGGGATCGATTTTGTCCCGCTGACGGTGGAATATCAGGAAAAGGGATATGCTGTCGGCAGAATTCCGGGAAACTACTTTCGTAGAGAGATTGGACGACCAAGCGAGAAGGAAACCTTGACGGCCCGGATCATAGATCGGCCTATCAGGCCTTTGTTTCCAAAGAATTACAGGCACGAGACACAGGTCATCGCCACGGTGCTTTCCGTGGACGATGAGAACGATCCTGACGTGCTGGCCGTGATCGGCTCTTCGGCAGCCTTGGGGATATCGGATATCCCCTTTGCCGGGCCCATCGCCTGTGTGCGTGTGGGCCGGATCAATGGAGAGCTCAAGGCCAATCCTACTCGGCAGGAACTCCAAGAAACCGACATTAATCTCATTGTGGCAGGGAGCAAAGACGCCGTGGTGATGGTGGAGGGAGGCGGGCTCTTTGTCACGGAGGAAGACATGCTCGAGGCCATCTTCTTTGGCCACGAGGCGATGCAGCCCATCATAGATCTTCAGGTGAAACTCAGGGAGGCCGTCGGGGTGACGAAACGCCCCGTAGCGTCTGGTGAAGTGGACCAGGGCCTGGCCGATCAGATAGAGACTGTCGCTGCGGAGCGCATGAAAGAAGCTGTTCAAATTCCGGACAAGCTCGAACGCCATGATGCCCTCAAAGAGATCAAGGCTGATGTTCTGGCGGCCCTTGGACCAGACGCGCTGGAACGCCACGGCGAGGTCCATGACATTCTCCACGCCCTGGAGCGGCGCATCATCCGCAACCTTGCCATCGAAGGGGGGCGTCGGATTGACAGCCGTCTCTTCGATGAGATTCGTCCCATTCAATGTGAGGCAGGTATCCTGCCCCGGACCCATGGTTCAGCCCTTTTCACTCGAGGTGAAACGCAGGCCCTTGGCATCGTCACCCTGGGCTCTACCAGCGACGAACAACGGATAGAGACGTTGGACGGCAACATATTCATGCCTTTTATGCTTCACTATAACTTTCCCCCTTTCTGTGTAGGGGAAGCAAGACGATTGGGGAGCCCCGGCCGCAGGGAAATAGGGCACGGGGGTCTTTCGACCCGGGCTGTTGAAAAGGTGTTGCCGGACAAAGAAAAATTTGACTATACCATCCGAATCGTATCCGAGATCTTGGAATCGAACGGTTCGTCTTCTATGGCGACCGTGTGTGCCAGCAGCCTTGCCCTGATGGACGCGGGCGTCCCGATCACCGCCCATGTGGCGGGGATTGCCATGGGCCTCATAAAGGAAGGGGAGACGGTGATCATACTCTCGGATATCCTGGGTGACGAGGACCACGTGGGAGACATGGACTTCAAGGTGGCCGGCACCCGTCAAGGGATCACTTCCCTTCAGATGGATATTAAGATTCAAGGTCTGACCAAACCGATTATGCAGCAAGCCCTCGAGCAGGCACGCAAGGGGCGCCTGTTCATCCTGGACAAGATGAAGGAAACCCTGGAAGAGCCCAGGCCGCAAATCTCTCCGTATGCCCCCAAGATACTGACCTTGCAGATCAACCCTGACAAGATTCGCGACATCATTGGGCCTGGCGGTAAAGTGGTGAGGGCTATCCAGTCGGAGACCGACACCAATGTGGAGGTGGAAGACACGGGCTTGGTCAAGATCGTTGCTGTAAACACGGAAAAGGCAGAAAAGGCTCTCAAGATGATCGAAGCGATTGTCCAGGAGGCCAAGGTTGGAGCGATCTACGAGGGAACTGTCCGAAAGATCATGGATTTCGGGGCCTTTGTGGAAATATTCCCCGGGACGGATGGGTTGGTGCATATTTCTCAACTCGACTCAAAGCGTGTCAACAGGGTGACTGATGTCTTGAAGGAGGGGGACCAGGTGATGGTCAAGGTCCTTGAAGTCGATCGCGATGGGAAGATCCGCCTGAGCCGAAAAGCTGTCCTGGAAGGGCAAAAGAGTGCATAACGATTTCAATAAGACCACCCTGGATAACGGCATTAGAATCGTCACCAAGCAAATGTCCCAAGCTCGCTCAGTGACGATGGGCGTCTGGGTTAATGTGGGTGCCCGTGACGAGAAGTCGCAGGAAAGCGGTCTTTCGCATTTCATCGAGCATATGATCTTCAAGGGAACAGAAAAGCGGACCGCTGTTCAGATCGCCAAGGAGTTTGACGCTATTGGCGGCCAATGTAACGCCTTTACCAGCAAAGAAAACACTTGCTATCACGCCAAGGTTATCGATACGCGTCTGGGTACCATGGTGGAACTCTTGTCTGACGTTTTCCTGAACTCGGTCTTTGATTCGACGGAAGTGGAACGGGAGCGCCAAGTCATCCTCCAAGAAATCAAGATGTTGGAAGACACGCCCGATGAGCACGTCCATGTCCTCTTGGCGCAGGCCGTTTGGGGCAACCATCCCCTGGGGCGCTCGGTCCTGGGCCGCCCTGAAACCGTGGCTGAATTTGATTCTGAAAGCATCAAGGAATACTTCAGGCGAGCCTACCAGCCCGAGCGTATCGTTGTTGCCGCGGCAGGGAACTTGAAACACGAGGCTTTTGGTGAATTGATTACTCAAGGCTTTGCAGTGGTTCAGGAGACTGACAACTTTCCAGGACGTGCCGTGCCAGCCATGGGTCGCGTCATCATGGCCCATCCGAAGAAGTTGGAACAGGTCCATATTTGTCTTGGGACCAAGGGGGTCCACGTCACCGACCCGAGACGCTATGCCTGCTCTGTCTTGAACGTCATCCTGGGGGGGAACATGAGTTCGCGGCTGTTCCAGGAAATTCGCGAACTCCGTGGCCTTGCTTATGCTGTTTACTCTTTTCTTTCGCTGTACTCCGACACGGGGATGTGTGGCGTTTATGTGGGGACGGATCAATCGAACATGCAACAGGTGCTGGAAATCATCAGCAGGGAGATGAAGAAAATCAAGGGGTACCCTGTTGAAAGTGCAGAACTCAGAAACGCGAAAGAATACTTGAAGGGCGGGCTCTATCTGGGCGCCGAAAGCACTGAAAACCAGATGATCCGCCTTGCTCACAACGAGATCCATTTTGGCCGTCACGTACCCTTAAAAGAAGTGGAGGGCCAGATCGAAGAGGTTACGGCCGAAAACATATTGGAACTCTCCCAGGACATTTTCCAAGACGAGTCCATGTCCTTGACCCTGCTCGGGCCGGTGGATAAGGAGCGGTCACGCGAGTGGGCGTTGAGTTTGTAGAATGGCGGGGCTTTTTTCCAAAGATGCTCAATATAGGTCATAAGCGACTTCTAACGGCCCCATAATTTTAGGCGCCTCCCCGGCTGATGACTAATCCCAAGATCAAGATCCGCAGACTCCACCCAGAAGCCGATTCGGATATTCCCCTTCCCCGCTACATGACCCCCCGTTGCTCAGGGATGGATCTTTGCGCAGCGGTTGAAAGCGAGCAGGTCGTGGAGGTAGGCGCTGTGACAGTCATCCCCACAGGGATCGCCATGGCCCTTCCGGAGGGCTTTGAAGGCCAGGTACGTCCAAGGAGCGGGTTGGCATGCAGACACGGTATTAGCATCATCAACAGCCCCGGCACCATAGATGCTGATTACAGAGGTGAAATAAAGGTCGGCCTCATCAACCTGGGCAGCGAGGCCTATACTGTTCGGCGGGGCGACAGGATTGCCCAGCTCGTTATTCAGAAGGTGTACCAAGCGCGCCTGGAATGTGTGGAGACCCTGGATCAAACCGTGCGCAACGAGGGCGGCTTCGGACACACCGGGACTTAGGGGTTTCACATTTGTAAGATGCTCAAGGATGACAAATGACGAAGGTCTGCGTACTAGCCAGCGGAAGCAAGGGAAATGCCATTTATGTCTCTGATGAGAAAACCGCCGTCCTGGTTGATGCCGGCCTGTCGGCCGTTGAGATTGAGCGGCGCCTTCGCTCGAGAGACATCAACCCGCAGGCCCTGGATGCCATTGTAGTCTCCCATGAACACACGGATCATGTCCGGAGTGTGGGTGTGCTGTCGCGCCGCTTTCGGCTCCCCGTCTATATCAATGAACAAACGCTTATGGCAGCCACCAGCCAGCTTGGCTGTCTTCACGAGACTAGAAGATTCCTCTGTGGGGCCCCCTTTCATATAGGCAGCCTCAGCATTCATCCCTTTGCGGTCTGCCATGATGCGGTGGATCCGGTGGGATTTACGATCAAAGACGGCGGCGCCAAAATAGGCATTGCCACCGATCTCGGCGTGACGACCCGACTGGTGAGCCACCACCTCAAGGGCTGCCGCATCATGGTCCTGGAAGCCAACCATGACCTTAAAATGCTGGAAGACGGCCCCTATCCGTGGGAACTCAAACAGCGCATACGAGGGCGCCTGGGGCACCTTTCAAATGAGGCCTCGCGCGACGTGTTGGGCGATGTGTTCGACAGCCGGCTGGAGCATGTCATCCTTGCGCACATGAGCGAGACGAACAACCAGCCTGATACGGCCTTGGCTTGCCTGCGGGAGGCCGTGGGCCGAGATGCCGTCCGGCTTACCGTCGCCGAGCAGCATACGGCGGGCGATGTGATCAGTCTGGACGACTCCTGAACTCACATCTGCGGACCTGTTGCTGAACAGTCTTTTCCATATCTGTGGTCGGTTTGCCATCACGAAAAGTGTCGAACACTGTCATTGTATGATTAACAACGCAGCGCCGATTATCATCAGAACACTCAGGCTCAGGTTTCTTGCAGGCCTTGGTTCCCCGAACAGGATATGACCCAGAAAGACACTAACGACGATACCCGCCCTCTTGAAAGCGATGACATAACTGACATACAGGTATTGCAGGGCGGTAAACTGACATATCACCACCCCGCTGGATATCAATCCCAACAGTAACAATTCCGGTATATGAGTTCGCACGTCGGCGAGTTTGGCCTTGTGGCAGACATAAGGCGAATAGGCGGCTGCCAACAAGAAATGAATTGCCAAGCCATAGAATTCCGGAGAGCTGCTTAAAATGGCCACCTTTTCCACTGTGGCAGACAAGGCCCATATGATTGCCACAATAAGCATATAGCGGGTACCCTTTTCGCGGAACAGATTCAGCAATGGCCCAAGCAGGTGACCCGACTCAAAATGTAATCCGTAGGCGCCGGCAATGATGAGAATGATTCCTATGAGGCCCTGAGGACCTGGAAGCTCTCCCAAGATGACAAACGCCACAGGGACCAGAAACACGGGGGTTAATGATGTAAAGGGCATGGTGAGAAAGAGTGGAGAGAGCGAGAGCGCTCGGAAGAATAGATTCCAAGCTACGACATTGACGACAAAGCTAACAGTGGTGGACCACAGGAAATCCGGCCAGTCTATGTGGGGTATGCCCCGGTATGCAAGCAGGATTGAAATGAATGGGACCGCAAAGGCAAACGTCGCCCAGGTGAGTGTTGCAGGCGAAAACTGTTTTCCCATATACTTTCCATATGTCCCCTGCAACCCAAAGAGCAGGCCGGTCAAGATCGCCAGAATATAGCCGGTTGTCATGTCAACAGAACGTAGTTCAATTTGCTCGCAATTGGAATAATGATGAACTCGCAAAATACTTTTTACGAGTCCATCAAGGTCGATGGACAAGAGACGTTTCAATGAACCGCTCAGAGACATTCCTGTTTGGGCAACAGCCTGTAGAAGTCGGAGGTGACAAAAATGCTTGAGACGGCATGGAAACGCAGAGACTACTTGCGCAGGTTTTGGTGTGCTTTTTGCCAGTTGGGAGGATGTATTCTTTTTTGCAATGTTTTGTTAGAAACGCAGGACGTCTGGAGACGCCTGTTTGCCGGATTCGCTCTCAACCTGGCTCTTGTGGGATTGGCATGGGTGACTATCTACGACTTGGAAAAGCGGATACTGAAACGCATGGATGAATAAGACCTTGTTATACAAGCGTTTTTTAACAGGCTAAACGGGTGATGAACTCGAAAAGGACGTTTCACGAGTTCATCAAGACTACATTTTCACCAGCTCGTATTCCCTGGTCCCCAGGCCGATCTTTTCCGCGTATTCAAGCTGGATTTCCCACGCCACGTTTGGATAGAGGGCTCGGAACTTATCTTTGCCGGACTGGAAGTTCTTGGTCAGACAAGAGTCTTTCCGCCCTTGTGCCTGATTGACCAGGTCGGCTGACGCCTGGTCAATGGCTACCGGGTCGTTTGATGCCACGATACCAATGTCGTTTACAATAGGCGTATCATTGTGGGGATAACAGTCACAGGCCGGGGACACCTGAGTGATGAAATTCAGGAAGACGGCGGCGCCTTTTTTTCCTTTCAGGACCCCGGCCGTATACTCCACCATGTTTTCCAAGAAGACGGGGATGGCCTGATCCCACTGGATCTGAATGGCCTGGTTGGGGCACACGATGATACACTCACCGCAACCGACACACTTCTTTGGGTCGATCCGCGCCTTGTCGTCAACCAGTCGGATCGCCTGCTGGGCGCAATATTCCACACATTCGCCGCAGCCCTCACATTTTTTCCGCTTCACCTTGGGGGAAACGGTGGAATGCTGGGCTAATTTGCCTTTTCGAGAGGCGCACCCCATCCCGAGGTTCTTGATCGTGCCGCCGAACCCCGATAGTTCGTGACCCTTAAAATGAGCGGCGCTGACAATGGCGTCCGCGCGGACGATTTCAGAGCCGATGAAGACCCTTTTGAACCGTTTTAGGTCAATGGCCACGGCTGTTTCATTGCCGCCCCTCAAGCCATCGGCAATGATCAGGGGTGCGTCGACGACGGCATAGGCAAACCCGTTTTGGATGGCCGTGATGAGATGGTCAACCGAGTGGCTTCGACTTCCGACATATAGGGTGTTGGCGTCGGTCAAAAATGGCCGGCCTCCGGCCTCCTTGATGGAATCAACGATCTTACGGATAAAGACCGGCCGTATGTAGGCCGTGTTTCCCGCCTCTCCAAAGTGGAGTTTCACGGCCACGAGGGCCCCCGTCTTGAACTTTTCTGCCAGCCCCACGGCATCCAAGAGCCCTTTCAGTTTACCTGGAAGATTCTGGTTCGGCCCTGCACGAAGATCGGCAAAGTATACGAGACTTTTCATCCTTTTCCTCCTAGTGTCGTGTCTCAGAAGTAACTATCATTAGTCACCATGTAGCCGAAAGTCTTTTCCGCGCGACATTGAGCATTTTCGGAATGAGAGGTCAGCTGAGTGAAGCGTTAAGAATCATAAACTGTTTGAGGGCCTTAGCCCGAGTTTTTATGATTTAGCGCAACGAAGCTGACGTCCCGGAAATGCTCACGGAGCCCGGAAAATGGCTTGATGGTGACACGTTACTTTCTAAAGAACTTCTGGGACACGACACTAGTAGCTGTCACAATAGTTGGCTCTGATGGCAAGGCGAAGGCTTTGAGGTCGGCCTCAAGGCGTTGCGCCCTGCATCAGCGTAGCAACCAAGGCCCCTTTTGGGCCAGAAAACATAAGCCGCCCCCTGTTCACAGGCTGGCCAGCACAGTACCCGTCTTGGAGGTATCGTATCCGCCCATGTCGTGCACAAGGTCTCTGAAGCCCCTTGACCGCATGACTTCCAGCATCAGTCGGATCTTTTCGTCTTCAAAAAAGGCCTCTGGAATGACCAGGTCATATTCTTCCGTCACCATGGGAACAAAATCGAGCTCCAAGGCCCTGGCTGCCGCATAAATGCCCAGCCCCGTATCCGCCCCGCCGCTCAGCACGGTCACGGCGACCGACATGTGGGTGAATTCTTCCTGGTCGTAGCCCCGGATGTTCTCCGGGCTGATGTCAAGCTGTGCCAGCCGATAGTCGAGCAAAATCCGGGTGCCCGAACCTGCTTGTCGATTCACCAAGGTGACATCGTTTCTGGCCAGGTCCCCTATTCCCGTAATGCCTTTGGGGTTGCCTCGTGACACCATGAGCCCCTGCTCGCGATAGACCAGGTTGACCAGCTTGACTCGCAGGTCAGGGAGATAACGCTTAATATAAGAGAGGTTGTAAACGCCGGTCTCTGTGTCAAGAAGATGGCAGCCAGCGGCATGACAATACCCTTTGCTCAACGCTATGAGCCCCCCCAGGCTTCCCACGTTGCTTGAAGCCAGACCGAAACGGCAATCCTTGACCCTCATCTGGTTTGCCAGAACATCCAGGGTGTTGTCATGGCTTCCCACCACCACGACCGTGTTCTCAATTTCCTTGAGCCCCTTCAAAAGCTCGGCCTCCACCATCTCGCCGTCCAGGACCCCTTCCACATGGCTGGAGATGCGAATGATCCCGTCGGCCTGGGTGAGTGTGGTGACAGATCCCGCGCCCCTGGGAAGAGACGACGCCACGATGGTGTCTTTGACGCGGCCCAGCTTGACCCGTACGAACTCGTCAAGACCGAGTTTTGATGCCATCTTTCGAGCGGCCCGAACCTTAATCTTAGGTCTTTCCGGTTGTTGGAGGCCAAGCATCCGATAGATGAGAGGCTGGGTGAACTGCTCAAAGGCCATGATGGCGGAAACGGTGTAACCGGGATTTCCAATGACCGGCCTATCGTTGATGATCCCGAGGACCGTTGGCTTGCCGGGCATCATGGTAACGCCATGAACGAGGACTTCTCCAAGCCGGCGAATGACGCTTGCCGTGTAATCCTCGGAACCGGCCGAAGATCCGGCGCTGATCATCACAATGTGCGCATCACCGTGCGCGGCGCCGCGGACTGCCTCTAAGATTTCCTCAAAGACGTCAGGGCAAATGGGATGGGTCCGGCATTCGCCTCCACAGGCCTTGATCAAGGCCCCCAGGATGGCTGAATTGCTCTCAACCACACGGCCCGGAGGCAGGGTGTCACGGTCCAGGGCCTGGGGGCTTATCAATTCTGAACCTGTCGGAATGATGAGCACCCTGGGCTTTTCTTTTACCGCTATATGGAAGATGCCACCGTTCAGCAGGGCCCCAATGTCATAGGGTGTAATCAGGTGGTTCTGGGGCAGGAGGAGTTCAGTGGCCACAATGTCTTCGCCCACTTTGCGAACATGCTGCCAGGGGTACGCACCGGACTCAATGCGGACCGTTTTTTCGTCGACGGTCGTGACATGTTCGATCATGATGACCGCATTGGTCCCCTCCGGCATGATCTGGCCCGTGTTGACAAAAAAGCAACCCTGGCCGACAGGGAACTCTTTGGGTCGATCCACGGTGGTTTCAAAGGTTGCCTCTGCCCGGACAGCAATGCCATCCATGGCCGCCAAATGATGGCCAGGCGTGGAGAATCTGGCAAAGACCGGCGTGGCCGTGACCCGGCCGGCTGCCTCCTGAACGGCAATGGTTTCCGGGGCCAGGTATCCGTCAAGGTTCAAACGATTGGAAAAGGCCCTCTGGGCTTCCTCAACGGGCCTCATCTGGAGGTAGATATCTCTCCTATCTTTCATCGGTTCTGGTGTCTCCAAAGATCTTGTCAAACGCCTGATCGGCCTGTTCCACAACACGGTCCTTCAACAGCTTGTACTTTTCCAGGAATCTCTTTCCCGTGGGCGTCAGGATCGATCCACTGCCCTTGCCGCCACCTGGCCTTGTGATCACCATCCTGACCCCTATGCGAGCCTCCGTGGATTTGATGCGCCCCCACAAGGCCCGATAAGACATCTTCAGCTCTTTGGCCGCCTTGTTCATGGAACCCAGGCGATCAATGGCCTCAAGCATACGCACCCTGCCGCTACCGAAGATCACCTTGTCATGATCATCGTCGATCCAGACCTTTGTTCGAACCTTCATGGCGCCCCCTTCAGGTTCTCACCCGGTCCCCCAGGGTTGTTCCGCAACATCGGTTCTCATCAGGGTGACAGGTGACGGATCAAACCGCGATAGAGCTCCTGTTCAAATTGCCCATTGGAGATACACTCGATGGTTTCTTTGCGCACCGCCTCACCATAGCTGTCCTTCCAGTTATAAGCCGTGACATAGACGGATGAGATCTCCACAATCGTTTCCTGTGGGGCATTCGCTTGTGCCTTGACCACTGTCTCGCGTCGGACCTTGCCTGTCAAGGCCCTCTTGCCGAGTCTGCCGCAGTCGCAGTACGGTTCAATCATTGCCGTCACCGGTTGAAGGACAAGGGTGCCGGTTTTTTTGTGAGATGACTTGATCTGCTGGCCCTGCATCTTGCTGATCGCCCGCAGCAGTGCGTGCCATGTCGTGTTGTAGTCGCGGATAACCACAAAACGCTTATGGGGCGCAGGGCTTTGCGGGGAAACCAGTTGGCGAGGCTCATGGGCACAGCCCAGCAGGGCGCACAAGCCGCACAAAAACACGAGCAGCACCTTTGTCCTTGAGGACAAACGGTATGCACAATCAGCAGGGATTGACAGACTCATGGAGGTCTTGACAGGAGAGCCTCTGTTCCGTTAGCTTTGACCGGCTATGACAATGAAAGTTCTATCCACTGATGGAGTGGTTTATATCAGAACCTCTCACGACACGCCAAGGGATTTTTGTGAAACGCACCCCGTCTTGATCGACGGCATGGGTCTGCAGGAGCAGCCATAATGGATGTAAAGCTTTCTGTAGAACAGGTCAAGCTGGTCATTTTTGACTGCGACGGGGTGATGTTCGACTCAAAGCACGCCAATGAGGTGTACTATAATCATATACTGGCCCGCTTTGGAAAACCCCCGATGACCAGCCGGCAGTCCAGGTATGTCCACATGCACACCGCAGACCAGTCCATCGCCCACCTTTTCAGCGATGACCCACTGGCGGAACAGGCCCTGGCATACCGTCACCAGATCAGCTATTTTCCATTCATCCCTTTGATGCAACCGGAGCCTTACCTGAAAGCCTTCCTGGAATACCTCCGTCCCACCTACAAGACAGCCATCTCCACCAACCGGTCAGACACCATGAATCGGGTCCTGTCGGACCATGGCCTGCAGGCGTACTTTGACCTGGTGATATCGAGTCTCGACGTGAAGCGACCCAAGCCGCACCCGGAGTCACTGCTCAAGATTTTGAACCATTTCAGTCTGTCGCCCCATGAGGCGATCTATGTCGGGGACTCGGAAATTGACGAATCGGCCGCCAAGGCGGCGGCCATTCCTTTTGTGGCTTACAAGAACAGGGCTCTTCTAGCCACTGTTCATGTGGAACACTTCAGGGACCTTGAAATATTGCTGGAGAGGAAGGATTAGGGGATTCGTCTGCGGGTCATCCGTTCTTTTCATAAAGCACTGCGAGGATGACGGCTTCCTTGTCGCCATGGCACCGGACCAGGTGAGGAATAACGGAATCGTAATAAATGCTGTCACCGGGGTAGAGTACATCCGTAACGTCCTCTAGGGTGACCTCCATAGCCCCTTCCAGGACATAGATGAACTCCTGGCCTTCATGGGTAGACAGTTCCTTTCTCGCCTTGGAGGGCACCAGGGTCACCATAAAGGGTTCCATGTGCCGGTCCTTCTTGTCGGGAGCCAGGGACTCGTAGGTATAGCCATATTGATCACCTTGAGCAGACGTGTAGCGGGAGACAATGCGCCGCTCATGCTTGCGGACCACCGTGAAAGGCTTCACTTCGCCCGTTGAGATAAACCGGCCCAGCTTCATATCGAGGGCTTTGGCAATCTTGATCAAAACGCCCAACGGAGGGGAGAGTTGGTCTGCCTCGATCTGATCCAGGTATTTTGAACTGAGGCCTGTGCGCTGGCCCACATCTTGTGTGGTCATCCCTTTTTCCTCGCGAACCAAACGCACCCGCCGGCCGATAGACGTGGGTTCCGCCGCCTGTGCCGCCGTTTTTGGCTGAGGCGGCACGTCCCCGGTTTCCCCGGAAGAAAACTGGCCGATATCTTCCAAAAAATCCTTGTAAGCGTCTGCCGACTTTTCGCTATGCATGAAAAAATGTCTCCCAACAAGAGATGATCGGGGCAACTACGTCACGGCCTTGAGGAAGCCTTCCAGCCCCTTCATACTGCCTACATTGTATACCTGATGGGCGTAGGTATCGGGAATAATCTTGCGAAGGAGGCCGCTTAATACTTTTTTGGGGCCAACCTCGACGAAGACATCGACACCGTCGTCTTGCATTCTGCACATGGACTCATACCAACGAACAGGACTGCAAAGCTGTCTAGCCATGATATCCCTGATCTGAGCCGGATCTGACTCGTATTCCGCAGTCACATTGAACAGGACCGGCGTGTTCGGAGCACCAAAAGCTATCTCTTCCAAGAAGGCCCTGAAGTCTTTGTCGGCCCCCCGGATCAGTTCGCTGTGCCATGCGCCGCTGACCTTGAGAGGAATCGCTTTGGCCCCCCTGGCAGCGGCCAATGCAGACGCATATGCCACGGCGTCCGGGGCGCCTGTGATCACGATCTGGGTGGCTGTGTTGTGGTTGGCAACCGCAACAATTCCCTTTTCTTGTGCTTTATCAACAAGTTCTCTAACGGTATCTATATCAAGACCCAAAATGGCATGCATGGCGCCAAGATTCTTGGTGGCCTCGCGATGCATGAGGCGGCCCCTTTTGAAAACCAGCTTGCACGTGTCAACAGGACTCGTCACCCCGGCCGCTCCGAGGGCGCTGTATTCTCCAAGGCTGTGGCCTGCCGTCACATCAGGTTGAATCCCTTCTTTCTGAAGTGCCGCAAGACAGGCTAGATTGACCGCCGTTACCGCTGGCTGAAGGTTTACCGTCAGGGTGAGGTCTTCCATGGGGCCTTTAAAACATAGCCTTGAGATATGAGTCTTGGTGACCTCGTCCACCATGTCAAAGATCTCACGGACAAAATCATATTCCTGATACAGGTCAAGGCCCATACCGACCGCTTGCGATCCTTGTCCCGGAAAAAGAAATGCCGTTTTCTTTCCCAACACACTCCTCCCTATGAGTCAGTTGTCATTGAGATACGGCCAAACGACCCTGTCTTATGGTCATGCATGCCTTGCCCATGTTTCGTGTTCGGGATGAGTGCCTCACCCCTTTGGTTCAGGCTCGTGCTCGTCAGATTCATCCAGGTTGAAGAGCCGGCGGGTAAGATCAATATAAAGAGATTTCTCGTCCTTGTAACCGCTATTTTTCAAGAAGACGGTAGGATGATGCAGGATCTTGTTGACAAGCGACGCTGTCAGCCGGTCAATGGCAGCCCGATCCTCCTCAGAGACGGAGCTGAGAGAGCCAAAGGTCTTTTTCAGTTCCTTTTTCCGGATTTCCTCCATCTTATCCCTAAGACCGACGATGGTAGGCACGACATCAAGACCTTGGAACCATCTGCGAAACTGAATCACAGCGGCATCCACAAGGCGTTCCCCACGGAGTGCCTCGTGCTGGCGTTCGTCTATGTTTTCCTGAATGGCGCTCTTGAGGTCATCTATGTCGTAAACATAGACGTTGTCAATCCGGTTGATCTCGGGGTCTATATCACGGGGCACGGCGATGTCGATAAAAAAGAGAGGGCGGTTCTTGCGGGCGCGCATCAGCCCTTTGAAGTCGTCACGCACCAGGACATATTTGGGGGCCCCTGTTGAACTGATTACGATGTCCACCCGTTTCAGATATTCACGAACCTCGTCGAATCGGATGGCCGTTCCTCTGAATTTCTCGGCGAGTTCGAGGCCTCGCTCAAAGGTGCGGTTCGCCACGAAGATCGGCTGGGCCCGGTTATTGGCCAGGTGTTCGACGGCCAACTCAGCCATTTCGCCGGCACCCAGGAGCAATACCGCTTTTCCCTCAAGCTCACCAAAGATCTTCCGACCCAACTCCACGGCCGCATAGCTAATAGAGACCGCGTGATCGCCAATGCCGGTTTCCGTGCGCACACGCTTGGCCACCGAAAACGACCGGTGCATGAGCCGATTCAGAACCACGCCGCAAGTCTGGTAATCACAGGCCTGCAAGTAGGAGTCCTTGATCTGTCCCAGGATCTGCGGTTCGCCCACCACCATGGAATCAAGGCTGGCTGCGACGCGAAAGATATGACGCACCGCCTCGTCTCCATGATACACATAAAGGGCCTGTTCAAACGTTTGACGCGGCGTGCTCTTGAATTCAGCCATGAAATCCTTGACCGCCTCTACTGCCTTGGACGCATCTCTGGTGGCCAGGAGAAACTCCACGCGATTGCAGGTTGAAAACAGTGCGATCTCGTCCACACAGGCGTCCCGGCACATGGCCTTGAGCACCTTGGGTGTGTCTTCACCGGAGAAGGCCAGGCGCTCCCGAACCTCTACCGGGGCTGTCTTGTGATTAAGGCCGATTGCGACGATGTATCTCTTTGCTATCATATTCCTGCGTTCGATGGCCTCCACGGCTTATGCCAAGGGGCGCTGCAAAAGCTCTGCAAGACAGCCCCAGGGGAAGAAGTCTAACCCTGAAAAAACAAGAAAAACGTCAATAACAGTATCACGAATCCCACAATGGTCATGATGGCGGCCCGCCGTCCTTGCCACCCCACGGCCAGGCGTTCATGAAGCAAGACGGCATACACCAACCAGGTAATCCCTCCAAGGATCTCTTTAGGATTCCAGGCCCAGAACTGCCCCGGCCGTATCATCTGGGCATAAATAACCCCGGTAATGACCCCAAAGGTCAGCATGGGAAACCCGACGACAAGGCTTGCGTAGCCCATGGAATCAAGTAGTTTGAGAGAGGGGAGGCGGCGAAAGAAGAATCCGCGCCTTTTGTCCTTGATTGCCCGTTCCTGAATCAGGTACAGGATGCCTGCAAAGCAGGCGATGGCAAAGGCCGCATTGCCCACAATAAGAGTCCCGACATGAAGCGTCAGCCACAGGCCCCTGAAGACCGGGGCCATTTCAACGGGCGGTCCGGGCAGCATGGAAGCGATGATCACGCACAGGGTGGCCAATGGGGCCACAAGGGCTCCCAGAACCATGAGGTGGTATTTTAGTTGAAGGACGAGAAAGACACCAACCACGGCCCACCCAAAAGTTGAAAGCGTTTCATGCAGGTTTTGGACCGGGACATGTCCGGTCTTGATGTATTGCATACCCATAACAACCGTGTGACAAAGAAAGCCCAGCCAGAGGAGGATGTTTGCAACGCGGTATATGGGTCGCTTTTGAAATAGTATATAACCCTGATAACCGAGGGAGCTGGCAATGTAACAGGCTATCGTCAACGCAAAAAGAAGGCTCATAGCTCGTCCTCTCGAACAAATGTGGCTATACCGAACCAGGCTTGTCAGGTCTTGGATCGGTCCCCATCAACGCATCCCAGGTATACCCTTCTCCCAGTATCTCTTGAAGCAATGCGGTCGCCTCCTGGGTGTTCTCCTTGCGGATCATCTCCAGGAGTCCCCCATCAAGCATGCGCTCAAACATCCATTTATGGGCCTCAGGACTCTTCGCCTCAGCGAACAGCCTTGCACGGATGGCCCCCATCAGGTTCAACAATGTGCCGTATTCCGGCCCGAATTCCTTCTCCAAGGCCTGCCGTATCCGTTTGGCCAAGGCCGGACTCTTGTTGGAGGTGGAAACGGCGATAATCAGGTCGCCTTGCGAAACAACGGCCGGCAGCACAAAGGTGCAGGCCCCCGGGCAGTCAGCGATATTGCAAAGAATCCCTCGCCCTGAAGCGTCTTCGCTGATCTGTTGGTTCAGCTGTTCTTCGCCCGTGGCCCCGATGACAAGAAACTGACCATCCAGGTCAGATGGTTGATAGCCTCTCAACCTTAACCTGATCCGGCCTTCCGAGGCCAGGTGATGAAGGTGCCCTGTCGCCATCAGGGTTATGACGACAACATCGGCCCCGCATTCAAGGAGCGTCTTGACTTTCCGCTCCCCCACCGCGCCACCGCCCACCACAAGACAGCGCCTGTTGCGAACATCGAGGTTCACAGGATAGTACCGCATTACAGGCGCTCCTCGGGCGGTTTGTCTCTCATTGCTTCTGTGAACAGCTAAAAGACATTGATATCAAATATGATATAAAAATATTCCTCCATAGGCAAACCAAAAATTCGATAAGGATAAACGCGGAGTACCTGTCCGAAGTACCGGTTAGACATCTGCCAATGTAAACGCCGCAAGAAACAGGCCAAGCTGGTTGCCCGAAGGCCAAGTCGTCCTGTGTCGGCAGGAAAATGCCCGAGCGACTCTCACGACCGTTGTCCTGCCAAGGTGGCAAGGGACACCATTTTTCCTGTTGACCCCTTGACCGCACTGTGTGGGGACGCCTTGTCGCTTGACACGTAAGCTTCAGCTCTCTATACCATGAATAGCTCACGCGTGAAGTTATGAACCGAAAAAGCGAGCGCATTCCCCGTAGCTTGCTGCGGGGTTAGCGAGCGTATCTAAAACAGTCAGCGTTCCTTACGGTCGAAGATTCCCTGTAGCTTGCTACAGGGAGCTTCAATGGACTATGAATGACCGTGAAGAAAGTCACCCTTTACACAGACGGCGCCTGTTCGGGTAACCCCGGTCCGGGGGGCTACGGCGTCATCCTCGAATACGGTGGCCACACGAGAGAACTCTCAGGCGGCTTTCGCAACACCACGAACAACCGAATGGAAATGATGGCGGTCATTGCCGGACTTTCGGCCCTTAAAGAAGCTTGCGAAGTCAAGGTTGTTAGCGATTCCCGTTACGTGGTGGATGCTGTTGAGAAGGGATGGGTGCGCAAATGGCAGGCGAACGGGTGGATGCGCAACAAGAAGGAAAGGGCCCGGAATGTGGATTTATGGCGCAAACTTCTCGACCTTCTTGAAAAACACCGTGTCAAGTTTGCCTGGGTTCGAAGCCATAACGACCATCCGCAGAACGAACAGTGCGACCGGCTTGCTGTGGCGGCGGCTGCCCAGCCGGGTCTGCCCGAAGATATGAGAGGGGTAGGAGCAAAAAAGGCGGGGTGAACAATGCCCCGCCGGTGCCTGGTCACGCCTCATCAGGGCCCACGTCCGCGGCGCAGGCAAGCCTGAGAACCGGCCCTCCTTCTGTCTCTCACGACACGGCGATCATTTGTTACCGAGAGCGAGACGAAAATCCCTTCCCTCACGCTTCTCCGTCGGTCCTGTGTGTTTTTCCGTCGATCTTTGCCGACCTCCTTCTTTTTGGCAGGAAGGGCAATGCTCTCTTCTGACAGGTCCATTTTGACGGATGACGTGCCCCCAATGACAATGTCCATGACACCAACCTCCCTATACATATCTCTTCGGAACGGCCGGCGGATACTTTAGCCCGGTGCGCAAACCCAAGCTCTGTGGGCGTGGTCATGTGGCCCCTGTCACGCGAACGGTGGGATGTGGGAAGCGAGTCTTTGCGTCTTTTGGACTGAAGGGGGGTGGGCTTCCAGCCGCGAAGGACGGGCCTTGCGGGAAGCGAGCCGGCCAAGAGGTCAAGGCGTGAACAGGCAGGCGAAATGATGACGGCCGAGGAGCCTCCTTAAAGAAGCTTGATAAAGGCTAAGGTCAATAAGCCATCTACCCTCCTTTATCAGCATTTATGATATATGGTTAAGCTGTTCCCCGTTTGTGGTTGTTCTTGGAAGGAGGAGGCTCCAACGGCCTTGGACCTCTTATCGGCACGTCGGCTCAGAAACTGAAAGGAATGTCGTATGTCAAGAATCTGACGCTCTGTCAGTATGAACCAGCCAAACAGATCAAGAAAGCCCACCATGATCCAACACGAGCAGATCGAGACCAAAGGCTTGTCTGTGCGTCGGCCACAAGAAAGGGCGGACATGGCATGCCGTGTCCGCCCTCGGAGTGGGGAATAACAGGGAGAAGCTGTATGTCCCACCATGGTGGATTTCAGCACAAAACGTGCCAACACCACGTAGACAAACAATAACCGGCGAGGGCGGGCCAAGCGGAAAGGCCTCCGAGGGATGGGATTTCCCGCAACCCCCAGAGGCTTGGGGCTCGCGCAAAAATAACTTCACATTTTGGCATCTCAGCTTCAGCCCATCTTTGACCGATGCCTCCTTCGCAAACTCCTCGAAATAGCTCGCTATTACTGCGGGTTTGCTCAATCGGATCGGCCAAATTTGAACCAAATCAGAACGCCAACTCTGCGAATTTATTTTTGCGCGAGTCCTTAGGATGAGACACCGACAGCCAACAAGGCCTGCCTGGTTGTTGACGCTACCATGATGGATGGGAATATCAAGGCCAAAGTGACTGGACGATGGGTGACCTACGTTTGGGCTGCGGTGTGGGCCGTGATGAAATATTCAAGGCGAGAAGCCTGCTCTTGGGTCAAGTCCCCAAATTGCAAGCCGAGCCGTCTTGGCGCCATGGAACTAAAAGGGACTTTCGCTATTTCGAAATCCGAAACGGTCTTAAACGGCAGCTTCCGCAGATGAAAACTGGGTTTGGCCGATACAATGGTCAGGTCGGATGACCTGTTCGATGGTGCTTCGTCAGCCACATAGCGCAGTGCAAGGCCATGCCTGCTGATGTCCAGTATATCACCTACTATGGTGGAGTGGGGCCACCGAGGCGTGAGTACGGCAACTCTACCTGGCTGAACCTGGAATCGTTTGTGTTTGCGTCGCTCGGCTGGCTTGTTCCTGTTGGCCATCAGACAGATGCCTCCTGGTTTCACTTCAATCATGCAAAAGCAGGCTGCAAATTCGAGGCCAAGGAGCGTGAAAAATGCGCCAGTATGGAGAAAGGGCGGCTTTATGGATGCGATTCCAGCTCTGGATTGATCATAAAAACTGCCCTGATTGAGCGAAAGTCGGAGGCGCCTCCCCATGCCGCCCCGTTCTGTTCTCAGCCCCGATTCCCGGTATGCTTTGGCCCTTAGAAGACCCCATTCCTGTCAACCATTTGTTAATATTAATTAAAATTGAAAAGTTCTGTGAGGGCCGCTTCAATCAATACGTTTTGGTCTTTTCAACATCATAGAGCAGCTTTTATGTCGTTTTAGCTATCACTACATACAATTATGTAGCTTATATGCGCCATATCATCCGATCAGCAGACAACCTCATGAGGCTATTTACTCTTGTATTTCAATATATTGTGGAGAAAATTCGCCCATTTTTCCTCCTTGGCACACCTTTTGAGATGTATGGCTTCATCGCTAGCGAATCATAAGAAAGGAGCGAACCGATGAAAAAAGTGGAAGCCATCATCAAGCCCTTCAAACTGGAAGACGTCAAGGAGGCCTTGGCCGAACTCGGTGTTCAGGGCATGACGGTGAGCGAGGTCAAGGGCTTTGGGCGCCAGAAGGGCCATTCAGAGATCTACCGCGGTGCTGAATACACGGTTGATTTTGTCCCAAAGGTGAAGGTGGAAATCGTTGTGGCTGCAGAAATGGTTGACAAGGTGACGGATGCGATTTTGTCCCATGCAACCACCGGCAAGATCGGCGACGGCAAGGTATTTGTCCTGCCAGTGGAAACCGCCTGCCGCATCCGGACCGGGGAACAGGGCAGGGATGCCATTTGATCCAACGCAAAGGCCGCACGGGCCACAAACACAACAAGAAGGGTTGAAAGACCAACAAGGAGGCAAGAAAAATGAAGACACGAATAGCAAAAGGGGTGTTTCTGACAACAGGCGCGTTTGTGGCAGTGCCCACCTTGGCCTGGTGCGCAAAGGAAGCCGCCCCAACCATTGTCGGCAACGCGGAGGCCATTGCGTCCGTGCAGAGCCATGCCGACTATGTGTGGACCCTGGTCGCGGCGGCCCTGGTTTTTTTCATGCAGGCCGGGTTTGCCATGGTGGAGACCGGGTTTACCAGGGCCAAGAACGCCGTGAACATCTTGATGAAGAACCTGATGGACTTTGCCATGGGATCCATCGCCTTCTGGGCCATTGGTTTCGGGCTCATGTTCGGGGCCACGGTCACGGGCTGGTTCGGAACCTCCGGGTTCTTTTTAAGCGATTTTGTACCGGGCAAAGACCCCTGGATCCTGGCCTTCTGGATGTTTCAGGTCGTTTTTGCCGCCACGGCCGCCACCATCGTGTCCGGTGCCATGGCGGAACGAACCAAGTTCGTCAGCTATCTCGTTTACAGCATTATTGTATCCGCTCTGGTCTATCCTGTGTTCGGGAGCTGGGCATGGGGCAGCCTTTACCATGGCAACGGATGGCTTGAAAAGCTGGGTTTCATCGATTTTGCCGGCTCCACGGTCGTCCACTCTATGGGCGGGTGGCTGGCCCTGGCGGGCGCTATCGTCCTGGGGCCGCGTATTGGCAAGTTCACCAAAGATGGCCGGGTCAAGCCCATCCCGGGTCACAACCTTCCGCTGGCAGCTCTCGGCGTGTTTATCCTGTGGCTGGGCTGGTTCGGCTTCAATCCGGGTTCGACAACGGCCGCCAGCAAAGACATTGCCTTGATCTTTGTGAACACCAATCTGGCCGCGGCAGCAGGTGTGATCCTGGCGATGGTCACGGCCTGGATCAAGTTCAAAAAGCCTGACGCGGGCATGAGTCTGAACGGCGCCCTGGCCGGCCTTGTGGCCATCACGAGTCCTTGCGCGACAGTGACCCCTTTGAGCGCGATCATTATCGGGGCGGTCGCCGGTGTCCTCGTGGTCTTTTCCGTGCTGTTTTTCGACCACATCAAGGTGGACGATCCCGTGGGCGCTGTCTCCGTGCATGGGGTTAACGGCGCCTGGGGAACCCTGGCTGCCGGCATATTCAATATTGGGGGCACGTCCGCCAAGATCATCGGCGTGCAGCTCCTGGGCATAGGATCCTGCTTTGTCTGGGCTTTTGGAGCCGGGTTTATCATGTTCAAACTGATTGAAAAGACCATCGGACTGCGGGTCAGCCCGGAAGAGGAGTTGGAGGGTCTGGATTACGGTGAACACGGCGCCA
>Ga0315534_1000022_pt1 | contig 72184 bp, 73 predicted proteins | sample SalMarSW160240MG_FD_203094 | JGI IMG/M metagenome (GOLD analysis project Ga0315534, IMG submission 203094) | Salt marsh sediment microbial communities from the Plum Island Ecosystem LTER, Massachusetts, United States - Salt Marsh Sediment SW1602-40 ... | reverse complement strand
GGTACCCAGTTAATCTTTCTACTTCTCGAGATGGGCATAGCAGACGAAATATTCTATGGGAGGCTTAAATCTGCCCAGCTGGTATGGGGGTACAGATCACTATGTTTTACCAATTCTTTGATTTCAGCGAACAAAGATCCAATGACGAATGGACTCACTTCAGTCTAGAAACTATTACAATAAAGACGAGTATGCATATTATAGGCAATGCATCTCCATTACCTCTAGCAGTGATATGACTAGAGGGAATTGCGTATTGATTGACTATGACTAGAGAGATTTTCAATACAAATCCTTTCAGACTTTGATACATCTTCTGCTTTTCTTCCAACTCTTTTTTCATAATTTAGGACAATGTCCATAGCCAGCTTTTCAACCGACTTCCACTATTTGTCCAAGTTTGACGCTAATTACGCCTTGCATGTTAGATACTTGCACTGATTGAGATTTCGATTCGACATCACTTGTTATCTCGTTAATACATTTACATGCAGGATAAAAATTCAATTCAATTCAGCCCTAATCTTTATCGATTCATAAGGAACGTGACTGATGTCGAATTGTGGCTTTGCCAAGAGACCTGTTGGCAAATAAATACGTCAAGAAAGTAGGTGAAAGCGGAGGACCCTACCATCCGTTGTGTGCCAAGACGTTACATATTATAGAACGATTAATGGCCACACATACCTTATCACATCTGACATCTGATACATATTAGATGTTGCCAGTTCGTGAACCGTAACTCAGATGGGACGTAATTTAGAAGTGTCTTTCACTGCACCAGTCTTCTTCAATAGTATCTCATCTGTCATTTACTGGAACTTATCTTAATTGGTTTTGGTGCTTGTAATATGTATACAGCTTGCGCCCTCTGAAAACAGCTTTCTATAAACGAGCCCAATTCAACTGCATTGTAGACCCCCATTCTGAAAAGATCAATATATTGTGGCGGATTAGGTCTATATGTAGTCTATAGTAACGTCATAAAACATTATGAATCTAGTTGACCGGTAGTTTCGTTTTCAGACTCTAACAGGATTTAGATCATCATCGCCAGACTCATTACTTGTCCAAACAACATTGGATTCCATAAGCATAGTAGAGATCAACGGGGAAACCGTCGCCAAGAATATTGTTTTACAGCATGGAATTGTTAGGATCTTGTGCACGTCGAATCATGGTAATAATCATCGGATCTTCAAGTCGGCGGCAGAGGCTCTCCAACCATTATCATAGTATTGACTGTTCCGTATAGACGAAGGCCTGTAAAATTAGCTCAGCAGTCTTGGGATTTGATACTTTTAGCAGATTTAGTATCCTAATAACGCCAGGTATTCTCCATATTTCTTCGCCAATAACTTGTCTTGAAAGGTTTTAACGGTTCATTTGATGGTTACAATAGCATATTTCACGGATAGCTCCATGTCCTTTATTCTAGCTCATTCCGATCCTTGCAATCACTTTGCCCCTTAAAAACAAGATCAGTTATTCTGCCTCGAAGGCCAGATGATTAGTACGGATTGTTCCCCCCAGTAGTATCCACTACTCCATAGTCGCTCATATATTTAGTAAATCACTATAGATACATCCGTAACCGGGAAATTAAAATATCGCTTAACCATGTTCACTTGCCCTTGCATTTGTCTATAGTTGATCTTGGTTTTATTGTGTTTTTTTATACTTTTATACCTTTAAGCTTTAACATAATCCAAACATAGTTGTTCGAGCTTTAGTCGTAAATGTAATTGGCGTGTTTCTATCTTTACCATTATCGTCATTATGTTTCGTTAATACTTTTTCAGCATCTTTTTCTCCATGTCTTATTAGTTTCTTAATAGTAGTAATTGAAAAATCAGCATCTTCAAAAAAGAAATGTTTCTTTTCCGGTCTTTCAATACATATAATTTGTTTTATGATGCGCCTCTCTGAACTGTAATTAGTTATATGAAATGATCTATTAGTTATAGGAAATGTTATTAAAAGTCTTTTTAACTTAGTTAAGTTACTAATCATCTTTTTTCTGTCAGCACAATTTTAGCTTTAGGAATTCTCGGATATGATATTTTTTTCACGTTTACATTTTTTAGTACAATTCTAGGATCGTTACAGTATGTGGCCAATAGTAGCTAGAGTAGCTAGATAGTTGAACCAGCTATTCGGGTTGAACTAAGAGTATCCTGTTTGCCGCCTGGCATGTTATTTAATCAAATTTATTTCTATGATAAAATACATATAAACTCGAAATAATAGGATCTCGGGATGGGTGAAGCGTTGCAAGTGGAATATACTGATCTTGTTAAGGCTATGTGAAGGGACACTCCTTCTTTTTTGGTTGCATTTTGGTATCTTGGAAACAATGAACCTTGTTATCGATCGGATAGACCAGCTGATACATCCTCTCATGTTACCCTTGTAGATATCTTATTTTCGAATCAAGTGTATTAAGTTGTGCATACACACAATTGAGACTAACGATCAAGTCCAACACCAAGTCGCGAAAAACCGCTCTCATCGAATCGCAGTTGAAAACGAAGTAGATGTGCTATACTTGCTATGTGATGGATCGAATTTCGGTAAAAGGTTAAATCTAGTTCATTGAATACTGAAAATGTTTGAAATCTAAGAATATTAGTGAAATGGCTTCGTCTAGTACGATACAGTTGGGATCTTCATCTATTGCTCAAACAAATAGCAAAGCCAAGATCAACTTTAGTAAAAAAGCTGAATCTGAGTTCTTTGTAGATAATTCTGCTTTGGCAGGATTTACTGGAGAGCGGATTTTATATATGGCTATACGCGAGCTCATCGAGAATTCCCTCGATTCATGCGAGGCAGAACGGATCTTGCCGAAAATAGCAGTGTCGCTCAAACTGATAGATCCTCTAATCGATCTGTGGTCGATTTCATGCGAGGATAATGGGATAGGGATCCGTTCGGATAAGGTCTCAATAGCTGTCTGCTCTTTTCTTACCTCCGGTAAGTATGTCGAACAACAGCAGAGAGGTTTATTCGGTGTAGGCCTAAAAATGATAGCGGCGTTTTCCACAAAAGATACGGATCATCCTCTCAGAGTATGGTCAAAATCAGCTGAAGAGGCCAAAGAGTATTATTTTGAGTTACGCACGGACATTGGTACCAATAAACCAATAGTGTTGACAAAGCGTGATACTAAGCCTAAAGAATCTATACTTAGAGGAAAATCTGGCTTTCGAATAGAGGCAGTCTTAAGAGGACGTCTTTCCCCTATAACCAAGAATAGGATACATGATTATATAAGCCAGACCAGCATTGTTAATCCCTATGCTGTGATATCATTTTCAACGGATGACGGAAAGATTACATTTGATAGGCGAACCACTATCATGCCTGAACCCGCCAAGGAAGTTCTTCCACACCCTGCAGACATGGATTTAAAGACACTCAAGAAAGCAATTGGGAATCATGCCCTTCAGAAGACGACGATACAAGGTATCTTGTGCAATTCCTTTCAAAAACTATCATTTGATAAGGCCAAAGAAATTATTAGAATTGCAGGTATTGAAGCAAAACAGGCTGATAAATATAATGAGCATGAGCTTATCAAAATTGTAAATATTTGCAGGCAAACTAAATTTCAATCCCCTAATGTAGACCATTTGTCCCCCATTGGAGAACGGATTTTTACAGTTGGAATGTCTGCTGAAAGATCTATCTTTACTAGGAAAGAGAACTCGATTTCAGAGGACCACTTACAGCCAAGAATATCAACCAAAGAGATGAAACCTGCACTAACGGGATATTCATCGCGTGCATGTATTATTAATAACAGGCCAACGATAGTGGAATGCGGACTCGCTTACGGTGGTAATCTTTCTTATTTTAAGCTCTACAGATTCGCCAACAAGATACCATTGCTTTATGATGAAGGATCTGACGTAGCTAGGGAAGTGATATCGGAAGTAGAACTGAACAAGATGGGTGTGTCTAAGAAGCAGGTCAAAGAGCAATTCAGTGGTCTCGATTCCCGGTCGGATCGTGCGATAGATCTCCTTCCTATTCACATATTTTTCCATATATGTTCAACAAAAATACCCTACAAGACTGCAGGAAAAGAAAGTATTGCTTCAGAAGGTGAGTTGAAAAAGTATATGAAAGCCTGTCTTAGCGACCTTTACAGGAAAGTAAGTAAGCAGATACGACATGAAATGCATTTGAAGGATACAGAGAACAGGCTGAAACTCTACAGGTATTATATACCTTTGATAGTAGACGCAATTTCTGAATCTATCGATGTTAGTGCTGAGGATCTGACCAAGAGCTTTTTGACTTTGGTTGAAAGACATGTCAAGAAGGAAGTTTCTCACTCTCCATCACTAAAGGTCAATGCTGAGAGTCACACAGCACATAATGTTCGAGGACTGCATGAGAGTTCGAGGTCTAAAGAAGCATCACTAGTTTCCAAGTCGAGTAAACCATTGAAAATCAAGCATGTGGATACTACGCAGGAAAAAATCGAGAATTTCATTACACCTTCGGAGGAATCGCGTTAGTCATGGCAGCTATGGACAAACGCCATAAGGAGACGACAAAAAAGATAAAACTAATCATGAAGGACATTTGTAATGATGTTCTTTCTGAAAAAAAAATGCCTTCTTTCGACATAACAAAGATTGGTTATGACAACACAGTTTGGTCAGAAGCGAAAAGAATGCTTACGGTAGGAACGAAGACTGTCCATATAAGTCCTGATACGACCAAAAAAATCCCAACCTTTTCACAGTATGTTGTCATGTCTAATGCTGTCAGGAAATTGTTGGATGAGCAGATGGAGAGCACTATTAGAGGAATGTACTATGCGACCCTTAGCACAGTAGGAGATGAGAAGAATAAGCAAAAGTTCTGGACAAGCCAAGATGCATCAGACGATGCGATTAAAGCTGTTGAATTACTGACTGGAGTTCCAAGAGAAGAGTTTTCTGTTACATCAAAGCCGAAAGGAATGATTTCAGGTCCCATCTTACTACGTGTCGGAGGTGATATAATAGACTGTAACCTCGGGAGTCGTGCAACATCACAATTGATTCCTACAAACATCATGGACGTAGAAATAGTCGACGTCAAAGCTGACTTTGTGATGGTTGTTGAGAAAGACACTGTCTTGAATAATATTAGAAAATCTGGATTCATCCAAAAGTATAATGCCATTTTGATGACCGGGTCAGGGGAGCCTGATAGGGCAACAAGAATGATGGTGAAGACCTTAAATGAAGTGTGGAAAAAACCAGTAGTTGTGTTTGCAGACGCAGACCCTTGGGGACTGGGCATCGCACTGAGGTACAAAATAGGTAGTGAATCCCTTAGCTACGATAGCGATAGGCTAGTCACTCCAGATGCTAAGGTATTGGGCATGATGTTTTCTGATATATATGATTATAGCATCCCTGAAGTTGCTCGACTTACGGCATCTGAAGAGGATCTAAACAGGGCCAGCGACATGAAAAAGAAACAATGGCTAAAGGAAAAGAAATGGCAAAAAGAATTGAGTCTCTTTCTCAAGAATAAGGAAAAATGTGAGCTTGATGCTTTCTTTAAACATGGTTTCCGATACTTGGCTGAAACATATCTTCCTCAAAAACTGCGCGCTTCAGGCATCTTGTAGAAGTCCTGTATAAATAGCCAATTTTATACTCAGTTTATGTCTTAAACTTTTCAGACAATTCAAACAAGTATACTGGAATCAGCCAATCTAGTCTGCAAATCTGTGTTGGCTAAATACATGTGAGCTGGATTAGTAAGGGTCATGGTGTATTGTCTCTTTATGGTTCAAAAAGTGGATACACGGAAACAGCAGCATCCGTTTTGCTTTATCATATTTCCAGCCAGTTGATGTTCTAGCCTGCTTCGGCATCTTGATATGGCTTTGTGCAAAAATTATCCAGCTGTTCATAGGTCCATTTGATCCCAATATCTACTATGTAATTGCCCAACCGTGGGCCTTTCTCCGCATTAATCAATATTCTATAGAGCAAATTGAAAAATCCTTTTGGTTGCAGCCCTTTCCTTTGCGCAATCGAGAATATCTCCGATTGAATAGCAATAGCGAGTCCGCCCTTATCATCTACAGTTTCCATGTTTTTTAGGTATTGTATCAGTTCAAACAGTGCCTCTTGCTCTGTGTTGGAAACATTTACGTTTGTCACAAGGGTTGTTGATAGATAATCATTTGACCAGTTCGATGCCAGTTGAATCTTCGTAATCAACGATTCGCTCTTATTCTTTACCAACTTGTACTTTACCAATCGATCATACACTTTGTCAACCTGTTTCTCATCTCCTCTAAACAAAAGTGCCTGTTGTGCTAATATTCTATAAGGAACGTGCAGTGAAGGGACTAAGGGAGGTTTCAATAAGTGAATGTATTCATATATCCCTCTTAATTTTGTACGCTTGGCAATATTTTCTTCAGTAACGGTACCAAAGAAAATATCCTCTATGAAATCGTATTCATCCATCAAATTTGGAACATCATCTATACCTACATGTCGAGTGCCAGAAATGCGTTTGTACAATAATAAAAGAAGTGATTCTGGAGTTCCGTATCTTAACCATGTCTGTGGGGTCAAAACGTTTCCCGACGATTTGCTAATTTTTCTTCCCCCTTTATCTAGGAACATTTCATATTTAATATGCGTGGGGTGCGCAAATTGCAAAATCTCATCTGATATCCAATCATTTATTCTTACCGAATCCAAAATATCCTTTCCATACGCCTCAAATCTGATATCAAAGGCTTGCCATCGAGCGGCAAATTCCACTTTCCAAGGTAGCTTTCCATTTCCTTCTTCCAGGTATGTTTCGCCATGGTGGCCACAACCCTCTAAGTGATCGTCTCCTATCCTTGCCCCCTCACACTTGTATTCTATCATACGTTTGTCGGGGAAATATTCTCCCGGTGATGCGACGTATATTCTTCCACATTTATCACAGATTGGAAAGTAAGGAAGGGATCGTACATACTTTTCCTGTCCAACAATCTTGGCGATATTTTTTCCGATCCTTTCATGATTCTCGAGAATCAAGTCGATCTGATTCACGAGAAGCCCGCGTTTGTAAGTAGACTGGCTGCTTATGTGGGTATACTTTATTTTAAGCCGATCCAAGGAGTCAAGTAAGAGTCCAGTCATATGTGCACCATATGATGAATGACAAGATCCGAATGGATCAGGGATGCTTGAAACCGGTTTAGCTATGTATGAGGCCAATTCCTTCGACAAACCTGAAGGGACTTTCCGGAGTCCATCCATGTCATCCGAATAAGTTAAGAGCTGCGCGTCATAACCCATACTTTTCAACGCAACCGCAATCCCGTACGCCCTCACAGCATCCCCTAAACTTCCCAAATGGGGAATTCCTGACGCCCCGAGGCCACTTTCAACTCTGATTGTGGAAAGGCTTCTGTTTAACTTTATTTCTCTCTCAATTAATTCGTGTGCAACTTTGTCAAGCCAAGTTCCTTTTCCTATGAATGCGTCTGGATTCAAAAAAACTCACTTCAGCAATTTGGTTACATAATATCCATTCCGATTGTAACCCAGTTTTTCATAGTATTTTCTCGTTCCTATAGCACTAATCACAGACAAGGTGTCCACACCGAACTCACATTTAGCTATTTGTTCTGCATCTGCCATAAGCAATCTGCCTAGACCTCTATGTTGCCATGACCGAGTGTTTGCTTTTCTTCCAGCACTCAGCGTCTGACCATAGACGTGAAGCTCTCTTACAACAGCTACAACCTGAGTGCGATTATTGTAGCGTCCATATGAACGAAGCTCAGATTCAACGGATCCAGTAACCTTTCTCAATCTCAAAAAACCTAATATTGCCGATCTATCATCTGTTTCATAAGACAAGAAAATTTCTTGCCCTTGTGCTGCCTTATAATCCAATCTAATTAATTTGAAGGATTGTAGATCAATGCTGCCTTTGGACTTCAAGCCTATTTCTCTGCATCTTATGCATTTACAAGTACGCCCTTCTGAGTATAATCTTTCTAATGCAATTTGTCTAAGGTTACCCTCTTTAGGACCAGCTATTATATCTTTTGTTTCTATCTCCCTTTGGATCCTCATAATCCGGATCCAAGGAGGAATTTTCTTTTTTAATTCTACAAGCATTTTTACCATCTCTTCCTCAGTACATGGTGTAAACCGCCCACTAGAATACAACTTATGTAATCCTGTATTCCTTAATACTAGCGTAGGGTATATTTTTAGCATGTCCGGTCTGTAACGAGGATCGTACAGAAGCTGTTGTAAGTCTTCTAAGTCTTTTTTAGGCGATGAGCCGGGTAGACCTGGCATCATATGAGCAACAATTTTTAATCCCGCATTTCTTGCAATCTTGAATGATTCTGTCACATCATCTATGTTGTGCCCTCGATTAGTTAGCCTGAAAACTTCATTTCGTAGCGACTGAACGCCGATTTCTACTCTTGTTACCCCTAGACTTAACATCATCTCAATATGGCTCCACTTGCAGTAATCAGGTTTAGTCTCAATTGTTAGTCCGACACATTTGTGATTTGATATTTCGTTGACGCTCATAGCCTCCTGAAGTGTGGATGACGGCTCTGTCTTTAGATCAGAATTGAGCGCGTCGTAACAGGCCTTTGCGAAATCATGCTGATACTCTTTCGTCATAAAAGGAAAAGTCCCGCCTATAACGATTAGTTCTATCTTGCCCGTATCATGTCCATTTATCTCAAGCTTATTCAGCTTAGTAGTTATCTGTTCAAAGGCATCATATGCATGAGATTGAGCAATTTTAGTAGCAGGTTCCGATCCTACATAGCTCATAGGAGTATTGAACTCAACCCCCCCTGGGCAATAAATACATCTTCCTTGAGGACAGGGGTAGGGCGTAGCCATTACTGTTATAATAGTAACACCCGACGCAGTTTTTACGGGTCTTATCTTGAGGATGTCTCTAGAGGAAGAGTTTTTTGGCAAATATTTCATAAAATCATGACGGCGAGGGAGGTGCTTTAGATGAAACTCAGACGAAACCTGTCTTAATATATTTGATATAACGGCAAATCTGGATTCCTCCATTTCGCATATTCTTCTTGCGATTTCCTTGCAGGCTAGATCATACTGAAGGGGATTTTCTATTCCTGAAATTTCAACTACATTCGACCCGGTCATATGTGCCGCACCAAGCTATTCGACTATGGGGATATTAATTGTTGTTTCAGTTGAGATTTTGTTCAACTTTGGCCCCTTGTAATAGAGGGAGGTGGAAGGTTTCCTGGTTTTATCGAAGTCTTGTATCTTTGTTACGAAGTTTACATGAAACCTCTCCGGTACCTGGCTTCTCTATGATACCGACTTTGGAGGTTCTCATCCTATATTTCTCGAACGTCGAGAGTATAGCTTCAGCAGAAGACCGAGGTGCGATTATGCACAAGCCGATCCCCATATTAAACGTCCTATACATTTCAGCGAATCCAATTTTCCCTCCAACCTGTATCAATTTGAAAATTTCAGGTGGATCAGGCATGTTGTCTAATCGGTAGTTAACCTTATTGTTGATTCTACGTAGTTTCGTAAAAGAACCACCAGTTATATGTGCTATGCCGTGGATTTCTACTCCAGAACCGAATAAATCAACCATCGGCCTTACGTAAATTCGCGTTGGCGTGAGCAGTTCATCGCCAAAGGATCTTTTTAAATTTCCTACTTTCTTATGAAGATTGTCTTCTGGCACAGCTCTCCTCACTAAAGTGAAGCCATTAGAATGTAGGCCGCTACTTTCCACTCCTAATATGATATCTTCTTTCATAATCCTATTTCCTAAAACAAGTTCAGATCTTTTTCTTACAAAACCTACTGCGGTTCCGCTGAGTTCGATAGAATACTTATTGTGAACATTTGATAGTAATCCCGGTACTACAGCCGTTTCACCGCCTATAATCGCAACTCCGGCTTCTTTTGCTCCTTTTACAAGGCTGTTAGTTATTGTACCGAGTGCGAGGGGATCTGGTTTCGCCGTGGCGATATAGTCCACGAAGGCAAAAGGGACACTCCCCACACAGATAAGGTCATTTACGTTCATGGCTATACAATCTATACCAACTGTGCTGAAATCGTTCATCGCATGGGCAATTAATAATTTCGTGCCCACACCGTCACAATGAAGAGCCAATATGCATGATCCGATATCAACTAAACCAGCATAATGACCAAAACCAGATAATACTCGTCCCTTATTGGGATTCTTGTGAGTACGTTGTATTAGGCGGCCTATCAGATGGTGTACAAGATCTACCTGTTTGATATTTACCCCAGACTCCGCATATGTCAATCTTTTACGACGCATTCAAAAATCTATAATTAGGAACTCTTATTAAGTTTGAGATACATCTGGATTCTCACGAGTTTTAACTAGTTTTGATCTGTTCTTCATTACGTCCCGGATGTAGTGACATTTTGGAGAGGATACAATTTAGTAACTCCTATGACAAAAGTACTTGTATTAGGTAGAACAATTCTATCACCACTTGTATTAAATAGTACTATGTCTGTGATCGCTGACGTGTTTCTATTACTTGCAGAGTTTTCTTGGATCTCAAAGTTGTAAAGACACATGTATCCAGGTCTGGATAGATCATTCTCCATACTCAAGTTTGCAGGCTGTAATTTTGGTATTTCACCGATCATAATTCTTAGACGGGTACTGTTATCAGAATCACAAGGAAGTTTAGCAGATACGGATCCTTCTGCTATAGCGAAAGGATAGGTGTCATAAAGGTGAATAAAATCCTTTGCCGGTATTATTTGATGTGATAGTATTATGTTCTCTCCTTGCGAGTACGCATTATAATCGACGCCTTTGTCAGAAGTATTGGTGTTTCTTACCTCATCAAGAACTGAATTCATCAAGTTACCCGGGGATCCGATTGACTCTAGTAATTTCTCTGGATCAGTTGCCATATCTGGAGACCTAAGATTAGTTCTATCACTTAATTGAGCTAAAACATTGAAGTTCAAGTCAGTATTAGTATCTATTAAGGGAACAAGCGGGAGAATTGATGCAGTAAATACAAGGAGCGCGATAATATGTCGAACATGCATATGTTAAAACTTGAAACTTTCTACAAAAGGCGCGGTGTCATTTTTTGTTGATTAATGCATGATCGTATTTAACTCGCGTGAGGGCTATGAGTTCGATCTCATCAAGGAGTTCGTCTTCGATATCGTTTCGGTAAGAAGAATACTGGAAAAGCGGACTATTGAAGGAAGCTTCGAATAGAGTCCGAGTGCACACGTAAGTCTTGAGCATGTTGTATCATGTGGGCTAAAAAGGAGGTTTGAAATAATTAGATAGGTATGAGTACGCAATCTCCCCGCCCCAACATGAATGATTATCTGGGACACAGGATTGCGGCGAGCATCGATGGATAGGATGTATATGGATGAATCACACTGAGATATGGGGTATGTGCTCAAAAGAACTAAAAGGAAGTGAGAATGGTCACTTTATTTCGTACAATGCTATTGACAGTTTTACGGCGAACCTTTCATCAGTAGCTTGGGCGATTGGAATCACGTATTTTTCGGTTTCTTCCTTATACCTAAATGCCTTTTCGCGCTGACTAACAGTTCTCAAAAACCTGGCGTTGTCTAGCCTGTCTGCTAACATTACATATCTTGTAATCTTGGAACTAGACGCAATTTTCTCAAAATAGTGTTGTAAAGATTCTTCCGAGCTAATGCGTGAAAGGGTAAAAATGATATCCCTAATGCTTTCACCAAAGTCTGCCAACAAACTTGTCGAGTCGTATGATGGATTTCTTGACTTTTCGAGGACATCATGCAGAAGCGCCGCGCTCAATGCATTGATATCTCTGCAACAAATTTCTTCGCTAAGGATAAGCGACACTCTTAGGCAATGATTTATGTATGGGTCATTTCTATTGTTGTTTCTTGAAAGACCGGCGTGTAAATTGAAAGCTACACTGAAGGCCCTAGTTAACTTGTACACGTCATCAGGTGAATTTTCAAACGGCTTCATTAGTTTAGACAGCCCTACTTTCGTAAATTCATTCAAGCAACTATCCATAATCATGTGATCTACTCAAATGTCACCCCTTATGATATTATCATTGTTGCGGACAATCCCTCAGCGTTGCACATGTTACAGTACTTGAGGTAAAGTACCATATTATGGGAACATTATCAGTACCTGTGTCGTCATTCAAAAATTAGTCCGTCCGAGGGTAATTCTTGGCAATGGAACCAGCTAGCCTATTCAGATTTTAACCTAGCAAGTTCTTCAAATGCCTCATTTAATTCCTTTAGAATGTTACTTCGAAATCGGGAAAATTTAGCATCTTCTAACAGCAAATTCAACATTTTATCTTCTTCATGGTTTGGTTGGTCTGTTTGTTTAAGACCTCTACCTCTTGAAATGCCCATGTAGCGGGAATACAATCGCGTTAACCTGATTCCTAAACTAAATGCGAATGTTTTCAGGTCTAATTCAAGTATTTTCAAATATCTATCTCTATCTTTCAAAATCTTTAAGGATCTAACGGTCTCAATAGTACGTTTTGAGGCAACACAGCATAGATGCAAGTAATTGGAGATTATGATTGCAGCTCGAGGACTCCAATATTTGACGGTATTCTCTTCCATGTACTGAAACAACAATAGTTGCAAAATAATATTTTCACAATATTTCGAGAGTAAAATGCCGGAAAAAACCTGATTCTCGCTCAGAATATAAAATAATCCGCAGGTAGTTAGTGCGTAGTTTCGGCCGCCTCTTCTAAACCGCCTTCCCTGAATCACTTCTATGAGATTACGATCGATAAAGGTAGAGATTAGCTTTTCATCCTCATAGTTAAATGGTAGCTGCCTTTTGAACCATAAATACGAATGTATCCCTTCATTCTTATTAGAAAGTTCCATGAGCCTTAGAAATGAAGCTTTTTCCGGACCCTTCAACTCAGCAGGAGTACAAATGATAAGTTTGGATACGTACTCAGCATAACTCATGTTACTGGAACGTATACAACTCAGGTTGTTATATATAGCGATCTTATAGTCCCCATTTGCAAAGATCTAATATGAATGCGATTGAGATTTGTGTGATTTGAGCTTTCGGAAGGTCGAAAATTTGCCGCCACATTTATCGCATCTCCACTGATTCGCTCTCGCATCTCTATATCGAATATGATTGTCCAATTCCGTATTGTACATGCCTATGTGTACATCATAGTTTATTGGATTGTAATTGATCCTATACTTTAGCTTGGCCAGATTAACCCTCAACATTGAATGGGTAACTATGCAAGATTTAAGGATGGTACTTAACTTAATGGTTACATTTACAAAATGAAATTTAGCATGAAATAAATTCATTCATTCAAATCATAATAACAATAACAATAACAATAATCATTAAAAGAATTCAGAAATCGGATTTCATTATCGGATACGGATCTGAGAAGCTTTAAGCTAGTCATTTGGGCAATCGTGTAAGTTTGAGAAGTCACGAAACCGTCCAAATTTATTGTTTATCCATAAATCCGTATTACGGTGTAGCTAGTTCATACTGCAGTTTCACTATTTATCAATTGACGAGCGACGCTAATACTTGCTATGTGATCAAATCCTCAAAATTAGACTTCTTGCAAGTTCTCGAAATCCAGATATAACTGTGACATTGAAAGATCTGTCATATGGAAGATGGAACTCCTTCGACTCAGAATACTGTTCCTTTCCCGACATTGACCATCCTGTACTTGCCAATGGAGGCTGAGACCATTGTGACAGAGATTGGTCAGAAATACAATAACATGACCGCGGAAGATTGCACTGGATTTTTTGCAGGGGGATCAGAAAGGCGATTCAAGAAGGTAACCATCTGGAGTCAGGGAATTGATAGTCTTTGGTTTAATGCAATCGTGGCTAGAATCAAAGAGCTATCGGATCTGGCCAAAATACCTATCGTCTCAGGTGGTATAATGTATTGCATCTAACTACATGTTTATTTGGTTAGACCTCTCAATGACCTCTTAATCTCAAAATTGGATAGTCGGAAATAGATCAGAGCCAACCAAATAAGGATAGCAATTATATGGTTTGACATGTAGCAATTTTTACGAATAGCTGATTTGGTTGCAGTTGTAGTAGTGAAATTCGGAGGAAGCGCGCTTGGCATTCATGGATCTTTACTTCCCATGGTTATAGAGCGGATAAGGCAACTTAAGGAAGATGCAAAAATAGTTGCTGTTTTTTCTGCACCCATCATTAAGTACGAAGAAAAGAATGTTTCGATGACTGATGTAGCACTAAACAAAGGCAAGAGTTTCGCCTCTTCGCGGCCAGCTGATTTAGGAGTGCTTAGAAGTGTATACGACGATTTATCATCGAATCATCTTAGCTCAGCTTACCGACAGGAATTCGTAGATCTTTTAAACTCCTTTTTTCACGAGGTGACCGTATCTCTTAAGCAAGCTGCGGAAAATAAGCGCTTTGTGGATGTTATCAGATCAAGGACATTGGCATACAGTGGCGAAATTCCTATGTCTTACCTAATGGATTATGTCCTAAAGAGTAAGGGCTTTAGATCTGGACATGTTAGCATAACACAATGGCCAATTATCACTGATGACAATTTTGAAGGGGCAAATTTCAGTTTGGAAGATTCTAAAAGAAGAATTTCTCATTTGTTAGATCTGATTGAAAATAACGAAGTTGTTACCATGGGGGGGTTCATAGGAAAGACACCTGATGGGCTTGAGACTACATATGAACGAGGCGGCTCTGATAGGACTGCTTCAGATATTGCTATCCTTCTTAGCGACAAATATAATGTCAGATTAGACTTTGAAAAGGACGGTGCTGTGCAAAGCGCCGATCCTAAAGTAGTTAAAAATGAATTACATTACGTTACTCATTTATCCTACAACGAAGCTAGGTTGGCAGGTATGTTCGGGATGAAGATTCTCGACCCAGTGGCGATAAAAGAGATTGATGACAACGGCTTAGATATCCCCATAACGGTGACCGATACGTCATATCCTTCACGTTTTACGATCATAAAGAGGACATTGCCAAATTATGTGGACGAGAATCTAATCAAGATCGTTACTGGTAAAAAAAACTGCGCTATTGTAAGAATGGATTCAATCTCTGCTTCACATTTGTTAGCAATGCTTGAGAAGGTGAGAGAGTATCACGAATTTGTGAAACTATCTCCTTTCCGAGTCGATGACCTTGAAATCTCAAGAATACTTTTTTTGGATGCAGAATTCATAAGAAGGAACGAGCGATATTTTAGAGCGTATAGCTCAAAGGTGGACATAATATACCAAAGAGGTGTGGTTACGATGATCGGAGACAATATGTGGAAGAGTCCTCGAATTGCATCTTTGGCAAGTAGCACCGTGGGTGAGCATGGCATTAACATTCTCAATTTAGATGCGCAAGAAGAGACGTCAAGAATACTCATAGTTGTAGAAGATTCAGGTAACAGCGTCAATAACGCCATCTGCGCCATACATTCTCAACGACCTAAGTTTCATGTTAAGTAATGAATTAAGGCTGGCTCTACAAAACATTGCAATTATGCCTTCCAAGAATAAGAAAAAATAATGATCATGTTCCAATATTTTCCTTACAATGATTTCAACTATTTGTCCAACAACCTCTTCGCATTAGCTAGTGCACGGCTTTGTACTATGTCATGAAGATACTCCGGCTAAATTTGAGGCCATCCCAAGGAAGCTAACCAGCAGAAATGCAGCTTTATAACGGCTGATATGAAATCGGGAGCAGGATCAGAATGCTAGGCCAATTTGCAAAGGACTTGAACCCATTACGATGGCTATCCAAATTTCAGCGAACATCGATTCTATATTTGTTATTAATGTTTGGATTTTATCATTCATTAGGTCTTATTGTTGCCCTTGCTGGTGCATTTTTGATACAAACAACTATTCCCGGTTATGTCGAACCCAATATTCCTCGATATTTTGATTCTGTAGTGTTGGCTGGTCCTATTGAAGAGTCATTATTTTTTGGTATTCCTTTGTACGGTTTAGCAAATGGAAACGCTGCACTAATTGGAGGCTTAGTTTGGATTTTTCTCCATCTCATCAATACCGAAGATCTATCTATTTTGAGTCTTGCATATATCAATTGGTTATTTGTAATCCCTTCATTTTTTTTCAGTTTTCGAGTATGGATTTCTGGTAAAGGTTGGTTTGCTGTCGTATCTCACTCGGTTTGGAATTGCTTATTCTTTCTTGCCGGGTGCTATGCCGGCGAATATAGATGCGTGCCGTATGAAAATCCGAGTACGCTACTGAGCGGCGCCTTTCTTGCCGCATTGCTTGTCATAATTACCTATTGGTTATATCAGAAGAGGAATTACTTACTTGAAAGGAAGATATAAGACAGCATTCTCTGAAGTATTTAGTATATCCAGTCTTGGTAGTAGGCTAAAATTTGCTTCTCGCGGTAAATGCGATATTGGTGATGGATTCAATGGCATTCGAGCGTTACAGTCAAATATTGGTCCTGGGTTATCGATCCATACAGCTCGGAAGCCCGGTCGAGCACGTCATAAATGTGCGCCGAATCTAGTGGCCAAACTTACTTGAGGGCTAGGGATTTCAGGCTCTGGATCTATAAGAAAAGAAACCTGAGGACAGCAGTTCGAATCTGCTCCGGGCTACTCTTCATTTACTGCGTTCTAGGACCCGCATTAATGACATCTATCGGCATATTGCCAAATTTCTGGAAGTTTTTGACAAACAGGGAAGCGAGTCTTTTGGCAGATTCCAGGTACTTTTGTTTGTCAGACCACGTGTTGATAGGATCAAGGATATAATCCGGGACTCCCGGACATGAGATTGGAATCTCTACATTGAATATTTCGTGTCGTTTATAAGAAACTTTTTCCAAATCACCATTTAGTGCTGCTTTCACCGTGGATCTGGTGTGTTGAAGGTCCATCCTACGTCCAACTCCGTAAGGTCCCCCCACCCATCCCGTGTTTATTAAATAAGCCTTCGAACCATGTTGCGTAATTCTTTCACCAAGCATGTCTGCGTATACTCTTGGCTTCAACATCATGAACGGTGCGCCAAAGCAATGAGAAAAAGTCTCTTGTGGTTCAGTGATGCCCCTCTCTGTGCCAGCCAACTTACTAGTGTAGCCGGACATAAAGTGATACATAGCGTGCTCTTTTGACAATCTTCCAATTGGAGGAAGTACTCCGAACGCGTCTGCTGCTAGGAAAATAATGACATCCGGATGGTCCCCTATACTCGGTAAAACGGCGTTTGGAATGAATTCAATAGGGTATGCAACCCGAGTGTTTTCTGTTAGCGACTCGTCGTCAAAATCGGGTATTCGATATTGGTCAAGGATAACGTTCTCCATAACCGAACCAAATTTTATTGCATTCCAAATTTGTGGTTCCTTTGATCTTTGTAAGTTTATACATTTTGCATAACAACCACCTTCAAAGTTGAAGATTCCATTCTTTGACCATCCATGTTCATCGTCTCCAATCAGACGCCTCTCTGGATCAGCAGAAAGTGTCGTTTTTCCAGTGCCTGACAAGCCAAAGAAAAGAGCCGTCCTTCCATCACTACCTATGTTCGCGGAGCAGTGCATAGGAAAAATATCTTTGAGTGGAAGCAGATAATTCATTGCGGAAAACATTGATTTCTTTATTTCTCCTGCGTAGGATGTTGAGCCAATCAATACAATGCGCTTCGTGAGATTGAGAATGATGAAGGTCTCACTTTTTGTCCCGTCTACCTCTGAGCGGGCTTGGAAATCAATTATAGATAATATAGTAAATGATGGATTATGACTTAAAAGTTCTGGAGGGGATGGGCGTATGAAAATCTGCGTCGCAAAGAGATTGTGCCATGCATTATCTGTTATTGTTCTAATCGATAGCCTGCTCTCTTTCTCTGCGCCAATGTATCCGTCGAACACAAAAGCTTCCTTTCCATCAAGGGATCTTTTCATCCTGCTGAAAATTGTGTCAAATTTCTCAGGGGATAATGGGTGATTTATTTTTCCCCAATCTACAGAATCATGTGTCAAATCATCATCCACAATATATCGGTCATCAGGCGATCGGCCCGTAAACTTGCCAGTTCTGACGGAAAGAGCCCCAGTTGTAGAGAGTTCTCCTTCTCGCCTATGAATGGCAGCTTCAATTAATGATGGAGGAGGTAAGTTTCTGCGCAATTTGGCAAAATTGAAACCCGCTTCTTGTAATTGAACAGTACATCGTAGGTCAGCTGCCGATAAGCTGTCATTCATCGATTCGTTTTATGCGAGTTTTTGCATATTTATTTGATTTCCTCAAATTATGGGGTCAGAATACACTAATTGTGAAAAAAGGGGGCAAGGAGCAAAGTTGAGGAGAAGGTTCTTGAAGAGAAGGCTCGTGAAGAGCTGATAGACACAAGAATGATTATTTATGGGGTCTGCCTGAGTATTTAATCGTGTCCGATTACTATAATGTACTGAACCTGCAACAATCGGCATCCCACGAAGATATTAAACGATCCTTTAGGCAGCTCGCGCTGAAGTATCATCCAGATAAGAACCGAAACTCGGAAGATTCCAAAAAGAAGTTTATGGAAGTTGTGGAAGCGTACGAAATTCTATCGGATGACCAATCCCGGAAAGAATATGATCTTACTTACAAGTATGAGTCTTTCAGCATAAATCGAGAATGGACACCTCCTGCTGATTGGCAACAGGTCTATAGCTATGAGCATCTGAAGAAGGAATACGATCGATCCCACCTGGCTGGAGGTATGTGGGATATCAGCGACAGAGCTAGTGGAAGTTTGTGGAAGGCCACCTTGTTTTTGTTTGTTGGCCTGCTTGGGTTAGTTGCATTCATTTTGTGGATCAGATAGGACATAAGTAAAATCTGCAAAAGCTTGCACATATGCCTGTATTGGTTTTGGAAAACAAATTTCCTCAATTTTGGGGTTTTATTTGGTTTTGCAACCATCGCAAAGCTCATCCACAGAAGGAATAAAAGGGGACCGTAGCAGAGTCTTTTTGATCAAGATTGAGAGTCGTTGCTGTAGGTAGTAGGGTCTTTGTTACCAGCTTTCAGTTGGCAGGTGTAGAAGGCATCAAGGCAAACTCTGCGGAAGATGTATTGAAGGAGATCGGCAGGATTAGTAATAGCGATGATGTGGGACTGATTCTTGTTAGTGATGACTTTGGCAAGCAGATTCGATATCAATTAACTGAATTGCGATCTAAAAAGCCAATTCCCCTAGTATTTGAGCTTCCCTCACCCGGAAGTAGCAAAGAAGCCGTTGATTACCGCGCTTTGCTCAAACAGATTCTTGGCGTATGATAGGAATTTTGGACCTACGCTCCTACCCACCTATTTCAATGCCGGCTGCTTGTATTCTGGAGAGCTTTTCTTCCAAATATGAGATAGGTTGTATGACCTATCATCCTCATCGCCGGCCGTGTTTTTCCTGTCCTGGCCTCGATGTTCCTTACCATCAACTCAGTAGAATCAACGAATACGAAACCGAACTCTGTTAGCGCCGAGGACATTTTTTCTAATTGGTTCATGGTAGGGCATATTGCTACGAGGCTTCCACTCGGTCTCAGTGATTCATACGTCTTCTCGAGCATTGTCCAGGGATCTCCAATGTCAATGACAACTATGTCTACTTCACCACAGTTCGCCTCTTGGAATTGGGTATGATCATGAAACGTTACAAAATCCGTTAGGTTTGCCTTTTTGATGTTTTTCTTGGCGATGGAGCTAAATTTTGGATTCAAGTCAAAGGTGTAGACATGTCCGGAAGGCCTAACGATGCTTGCTAAGTAGGTCGTCAGTCCGCCACTACCAGTGCCAACTTCTAGAACTTGTGAACCACTTGTGAGTCCACTACGTATCCCTATATATGCTAGATCCTTGGGGTATACGATTTGAGTTGACCTTTCTGATTTCATCACAAAATCATATACCAATGGTTCAAGAAGAATGACTTTCTTTCCTTTAGAAGACAAAAGATGCGAACCAAAATTAGTGCCCACTGCTTCTCCAATATCAAACACGCCTAAATGGGTGTGGAACTTCTTTCCAGTACTTGCCTCTACCAACCAAGTTTTTTGAGGGGAGTGGTAAAGAAGTACGTACGATCCATCTTCAATTATCATGAATTAACCATGTTATACCGATGATAAAAATTAATCCAATATTCAGAACCAATCCACCAGGCTGCTAATTAGTAGCATTTGCATTGAAATTGTTTGAATTGCATCATGGCCCTGGCCATGTATATAAGAAATTTTACTTCTTTCAATCCGTTGCTAAGGCAACCATACATTAAAGTTCTCAAATTGAGGGTAATTAACGCTTCTTAAATTTTAGTGAAGTAAATTGGAGAGGTGTTGAGGAGGAAAAGTCCATAATATCTGGCCTGCTATTTAGAATATGGTCTCAACGAAGGCAGTTTGCATACTTAGTGGTGGATTGGATTCCGTTGTTTCGGCATTCTATGTTAAGCAACTTTGGAATTTTGTGCCATATACGATTACTTTTCAATATGGTCAAAGGTCGACAGAAGAGATGAAGAGAGCACGGTTATTTTCTATGCTATTAGGATCTGAAGTGCACAAGGAGATTGATATAGGCTTCATGAAAGATCTCTACGGCAGCTATAACACGTTGACTGGTAAGAATACCATTATTCCGGAAAGATTTCACCAGTCAATAGTTGTTCCACACAGAAACTCAGTTTTTTTGACGATAGGCGCAGCTTGGGCCGCTAGCCAAGAGATTGGTGTTTTAGTGTACGGAGCGCATGCTGACGATCAGAATTATCCTGATTGCCGGCCCAAGTTTGTAAGCTCTCTTGAAAACATGTTGAAGGAATCTGACCTTGATGCCATAAACATTGGCTTACGAAAGCGGATCGAAATCTGGTGTCCAGCGAAAGAGAATATCCACAAGAATGAGCTGGTCAGGATTGGGTACGATCTTCTGGGGAATAAGATCTTCGATACTTGGAGCTGTTATTCAGACGGATCACGAAATAGTCTTAATAAACCAGTGCACTGTGGCGCTTGTGAATCATGCGTCAACCGAAAATCAAGTTTTAACGAAGCAAATATTCAGGATAAAACGGTATATGCTACGTGAGCTTGTCTTTCTTAGTTTGTGTTTTCCCGTTGTATTGGAGATTAAATTTCTCAAGAGAGTAAGAATAATATCTGCACAAATGTGTACTGGAGATGGAGTCCTATAGTAAGATATTGTTACAGGAAAAGCAGAAGGGTAGAACCCCAAACAAAAAGAAAATTGAAAAGATTCTGAGGAAACTGTTGATAGAATTAGGTGAAAATCCTGACAGGGAAGGCCTAATCGGAACGCCAAGAAGGATGGCAGAAGCATTTGAGGAGATATTTGCCGGTTACACAATGAGTTCCGGACTCGATGTGAGTTTCTCTGAGGAAACCGATGCTATAATTGCTAAAGATATCCAATTTTATAGTATGTGTGAGCATCATATGCTCCCCTTTTATGGCAAGGTTCACATAGCGTATTTACCTGAAGGCAAGGTATTTGGAGTATCCAAACTAACCCGACTCGTGGAAAAGTATTCGCGTAGGATGCAAATACAAGAGAGGTTAACAAAGCAGATAGCTGACGAAATAACCAAAATGGGGGTTAGGGGGGTCGTCGTCATAGCTGAAGGCGAGCACTTGTGCATGAAAATGAGAGGAGTCAGAAATCACAGTGTTGTTGTCACGATGGCTCATAGAGGTCTAATGGAGCAAAAGGAGCTTAGAGAAAACATTCTCGCACTCATTTCTAATTCGAAACCAGGTTTGAGTTCTTTCTAAACATGAAAGAATAGTGAATTTTTTCCAATTATCACAAAGGCTTATAAAAAAGAGTATTTTCTATAGGTAAGAAGAATGGCAGGCACTATTTTTCGAGTCCAATCTCACAAGTTCAGTCAGGACAATATTCAAACCACTTTGGTCTGTTCTAAATGCGACCAAGTTTTCTCAAAGGAATTCCTGCTAGACTTGGAAGGTCAGACAATCGAATTTAAATGTCCTGTCTGCGGCACAGCTGGTGAGACCGATTTGCCGTATAAGAGCGCAGAAGAGAGAGAAGAGCTTGATGAAGACATCGAGGACATTGAAGAAGAAGGCGAGGAAGAGTTCGAAGAAGAGTACTAGAACGGGAAAGTGTGACCATCTACCTTAAGTTTCCAAATACTATTGGATCTATTAGTCTCTGGGGCTGGTGACTACATCTGACCATGTCCGGGTGGGTTGGTCAGTTTAAGAGAGATATATATTCACAAGTAAAGTATCTCCAAGGGCTCAGACTTCCTAAATTTATGGGTACTAGAAATGGGCTATTTGTTGGTTCGGGTGACTCATATACCTGTGCTCTTCTAATGGAATATCTATCCAACCACAGAATGCTTGCCTACCACCCTTCGGATATACTTAATTGTCCACAAGTGCTATCTGACCATGAAATTTTCTTCTTATCAGCTTCTGGTAGAACTCATTCAAACATTGAAGCTGCCAAGATAGCTCGTAAATTTGGGGTTAAGACTACTGCTATTACTTCCAAGTCTAAAAGTCCTCTAGAAGAGGTATGCAATGAAACACTCATTCTGGATTACATGTATGATCCCGTATCTTCAAACAGCAGTATTTTGGAATTCACTGCCATGGTGATATCCTGTATGGCGTTGATAGGAATTAACATCAACCTTAACAGCTTGGGCAAGATAATGGAAAATGCTCGGCAACAGGTCAATCAATATCGTCTCGACTTGCCAACAAGATTCAAGTCGATCTTATTCCTTGGAGACGGTACGTCCTACCCACTCGCGAAATATGGAGCACTCAAAATGCATGAGCTTTTTGGATTTAGGTCGTTTGGATATCTACTTGATGATTACTCTCATGCACCTATTTTCAGCTTGAAAAAACCAGACTGCGTCTTTGTTCTCGACCACGAAAACATGAAAAATTCTATGTCTGCTAATTTTCATAACAAATTGAAAGAGACCCATGCTCTGGCCTATTATTTTCAACCACAGGTAGGCCTATCTCTTTTCAAAAAGATTCTATTTTCTATATTCCTTACTCAAATCCTAGGACTTACTATGGCAGAAAAATTGAAAATAGACAAACCATATTATTTGTCTAAAATAAGGCTACTCAAATTGAGTTCGAGTCTAATCTACTGATCTTGAAAATTAAGTAGATCTTTGACCACTGGTTCTATTCGGGCCTATGTTATCGAGGGCTAACTGGGTGATCAACCGCCGCTGATTAGATATTCCATGATAGAGATCTGCGTTAGTTCCAATAACTAAGTTGACTATTTCACAAACTATCTTAATTATGCCTTCATTCTGGTATGCGATTCAGTCAATATTCACCAAAATTTGATGAAACATCAATGTAAACAGTATATATAGTTCTCCTTTATAAAGGCTGAATAGGGTATGCCTCAGACCAAACCTATAGTTAGCATAGAGAATGTAGTAGCGTCAGCCACTGTTAGCCAAACAGTAAATCTCAATTTGATTACCCAGATTTTTCCAGATGTGGAATATCATCCCGATCAGTTCCCGGGGTTAGTTTTTAGACTCAAATCACCAAAGACTGCCACTCTGATCTTTAGTTCAGGAAAGATGGTATGTACCGGAGCCAAATCTGAGGATCAAGCGATTAAAGCGGTAAAAAATGTAGTCCAAAAACTGAAAAAAGGAGGCATTTCTATAGAGCATGAACCCTTTATTGAAATACAGAATATCGTCGCTTCAGCAAGTTTGGGTGGAAAAATTCATCTCGAGCTAGCGGCTAGGGTACTCCCCAGGAGCATGTATGAGCCTGAACAATTTCCAGGACTCATTCATAGAATGCTAGATCCTAAGACAGTAATTTTGTTATTCGCTTCCGGCAAACTAGTTTGCACAGGAGCAAAGAAAGAAACTGAAGTATACAGAGCTGTGCATAATCTCCACAATCTCTTGGAAGAAAAGAATCTAATGATCTACGAAGGGTGAGTACTCGTCATACTCACATATAAGTTGCATTTATTATGTGCCCCGGCATAATATGTTGCATTTATTATGATGCCCATTAGATATTTAACATATTCCACGACTATTTCGCATGCCTGATTTTTTGATTTACCAGTTGTCTGTCTCCTCTAGGAATCAATCTTTTGCAATGTAACCTTTCTTTCATAAAATTTTGACTGAAGTGCTTCTCGATATAGATATACACCGATATATAGATATAGACCGTATTTTATGCAGCCAAAGCTAGATATATGTTAATAGGGACTGAGAGAATTTAGAATCGAGTATGACCGTAAAAAATGTAAGGCCATTCCATAAATCAATATTCGTGATGCATTACCTATGGTTGTGTGTCTGGTTTATAAGGTGGCGGTGATAATGTATGCCTGAGCTGTGGCTAAGATACGGCGAAACTTCTGTAGTCATGGACATAAAATACGAAAATCTACTAGCTCACATTTATCCAACTCCCTCTACGGTTTACTTGGCAGAACAAAAAATAGAGGATGAACTGTCCAATATGGACATAACTGATAATACGATCATAGTTGTTTTGTCGGAATCACAAGCGGTCATGAATTTGGTAGACCAAATCTCTCAAAGAGCAGTCCTAAAAAACCATGCCTGCATTGCATATGCATCTCGAAAGAATCTTGTAAAACCACTAAAGAATTCATTGCGGAAACAGCCTTATCCTATATACGAGGTAACGCATGCTTCACTATTTCCATTACTAAGCAAGTACAAGAATGTACTTTGCATCTCCCAAGCGAGATATGATCCATTGTTTGGTTACTGTGGAACCCCAACCTTGTTTCTTCGACAATTTTTTCCACCAGAGATGAGCGAAGCATTTTACTCACGATCAAACAATCTACCTAACCCTCGCAAAAAACTTTCACCACTAGAAATTGCATTGCAAACGGTCGACAACAACCTGAATGCTAATTCGATCGAAGTAGTTGGAAGTCCAAAAATCCTTAGCTTGCACCATGGAGCCATTTCTCAGTCATTTGAGAGTGCTATCCGCTCACTAGATCTTGGTCGGAGAACTGGCTTAGAAATGGGCCAAACTACGTTAATTAGTCCTAGTGAGGACCTCGAACCCCATCTTACTTTGTGTTCGTCTCTGAACTCTCTCTGGAACGTAACAGAAAAGGTTGAGAAGGGCGGACTAGCCGCTCTGCTCTCAGAAAATAATATGGGCCTAGGTTGTGAGGCTTTAGAAATGTACGTCCAAGAAAGGTTAGATATACATAAACACTTGGAAGAGAAACTTCAATACATGGAAGGGCTCGAACATATTCTGTTCATACAGGAGCTAAGAAAAAACTATGATTTAGGAATAATATCAACTTTGCCTGAATATTATCTACTAAAACTGGGACTCATTCCTTTCAGGTCCACTAAGGAATGTTACGCTACTGCCTTATCGAAGTTCGGAAGATCTCAAAAAATACTCGTAATCTCCGGAGCAGATATCCTCTCTTAAATCGATTAGACCGATGTTCAGGTTCAATGCTAGCGATCATTGACTTCCCAGTACTCGGAAATTGAACACGTTTGAAAATCTAGTAGTTTATTCAAATTCCGATGTAGAATTCTTCACTCCAGATAAGGATATACCTATATATTGAGAAAGGGGGAACTTGTATTTCATGTTATATTTCCATTTGCTGGGTACAGGAGGTATTCGAGGATTTGTCTACTGAGAAGAAGATAGTGAAGATAACTGATCACGTTTATCAGCCCAAGCATGAGATTATGCCTAGACCAGAGGCCAGCGCTATCCTGAAACAATACAACGCTAAACCTAGCCAACTCCCGTACATAATGTTAAGCGATAAGGGGTTGCAGGATCTTGACGTTAGGCCTGGAGATATCATAAAAATTACTCGTAAAAGTGCTACTTCGGGTGAAAGTGTATATTACCGGTATGTGGTAGAGGGATAGGAATAATTTAGGTGGTGGTTGTTCGTTTTGTGGCCTATTATAAATGACATTTTGAGAAAGGAAGGAGTGGCAAGGCAACACTTGAACTCCTACAATGAATTCATGGAGAAAGGGATTCAAAGTATTATCGATGAAGTTGCAGAAATCGAAATAGAGACTTCAGAATATCCTTACAAAATAAAGCTTGGAAAGATAAAGCTGCAGCAGCCTAGAATTATGGAACTTGACGGTTCGATTACCCATGTGGCGCCTATGGAGGCACGTTTGAGAAACTTGACATATGCTTCGCCAATCATGTTAGAATGTAGCATTGTAGAAGATGGCAAAATATTGGAATCTAGATTTATTCACATAGGGGACATGCCTGTGATGGTAAAGTCTAACGCTTGCATATTACATAATATGCCAGAACACAAGCTCATAGAATTGGCTGAAGATCCACGAGATCCAGGTGGATACTTTGTTATCAATGGTTCCGAGAGAGTCATTGTAGGATTAGAAGACCTTTCATATAATAAGATTATAGTCGATATGGAAGAAGCGACCGGTACCCTCCTGTACAAGGCGAAAGTATATTCCTCTATCGTTGGCTATAGAGCAAAACTGGAATTAATAATGAGACCAGATGGATCTGTGGTAGCAAAGATACCTGGATCTCCGGTAGATGTGCCCTTAATCACATTGGTTCGAGCTTTGGGACTGGAAACTGACAAGGACATCGCAAATGGGGTATCATTGAATACCCTCATACAGGACGAGCTTGAACCCTCTTTTGAAAAATCGAGTGATGTTCTTACAAGTAGGGATGCAATAATCTACATCAGCAAACGTATTGCCCCGGGTATGCTTGAAGAATTTCAGATCAAGAGAGCAGAAACTCTTCTTGATTGGGGACTTTTACCTCACTTAGGAAAAAACCCTGATAACCGGCATGAAAAAGCACTTTTCCTTGGTGAAGCTGCTAGTAAGTTGATCGAACTTAAACTTGGTTGGATTGATGCAGACGACAAGGACCATTATGGTAATAAGGTAATAAAATTCGCCGGACAAATGCTCGCAGATCTATTCCGGACCGCCTTTCGAAATTTGATTCGCGACATGAAATACCAGCTTGAACGGTCCGGGCAGAAGCGAGGGATTAACGCTGTTGCTGCTGCTGTCCGACCTGGAATAATATCCGATAAGCTGAATAACGCGATTGCAACTGGAAATTGGGGAAGAGGTCGCGTCGGAGTAACCCAGCTACTTGATAGGACGAATTATATGTCCACGGTAAGTCATTTGCGGCGTATTCAATCTCCCCTTAGCAGAAGTCAACCTAATTTTGAAGCAAGGGATCTCCACGCAACTCACTTTGGTCGCATCTGTCCTGCTGAAACACCGGAAGGATCTAACTGCGGACTGGTCAAAAACTTGGCTTTATCCGCCATTATATCGGTAAGTGTTTCCTCAGCTGAAATTGTCGAAAAGCTGTTTGAATTAGGCGTTGAGCACGTTGACGAGGCAAATGATAACTTGAAGCGAATAGGAGCTAGGGTATTTGTTGATGGGCAGCTTGTTGGTTATGTGGAGGACGGCGGCCATCTAGCTAGTACTTTAAGGACAATGAGGAGATCTGGTAAAATTCATCCTCATGTGGGTGTCTATCTCTATAGTTCATTAAACGATAATGCAACTAGGCGACTTTACATCAGTTGCAATTCTGGTCGTGTGCTTAGACCGTTGATTATTGTTAGAGATGGTTGTTCACTGATCACCGAGGAAATAATTGAAAAGATTCAAAAGAAATTTCTTTCATGGAATGATCTTCTGCACACAGGCATCTTGGAATTGGTTGACGCCAATGAAGAGGAGAATTGTTATGTTAGCATTGGTACCGAAGTTATAGACCTTTCACACACCCATTTGGAGGTTTTTCCCTCCTCCATTTTGGGGGTTGGGGCATCCATCATACCCTATCCTGAACACAATCAATCTCCACGAAATACCTATGAGAGTGCAATGGCAAAACAGAGTCTCGGGTTTTCAACCCCCTTAATGAATGCGAGCACATATGTGAGACAACATTTGATGCTTTATCCTCAAACTCCATTGGTTAGCACCAAAGCGATAAATCTGCTAGGCTTGGACGATAGACCAACCGGGCAGAACGCAATTGTAGCAGTTCTCCCTTATGAAGGTTACAACATAGAAGATGCTGTGGTATTTAACAAGTCTGCGGTGGATAGAGGATTTGGGAGGACCTTCTTTTATAGAGTCTACGAAGCAGAGGCTAAGCAATACCCAGGTGGTATGAAAGATAATTTTGAATTACCTTCATCAGACGAGAATATACGCGGTTACAGAGGAGAAAAGGCATATCGCCTCCTAGAACAAGATGGTGCAATAATGCATGAAGCTGTGGTCGTGGGTGGTGATATTCTGATTGGTCGAACTTCCCCTCCAAGATTCATGGAGGAATATAGAGAATTCGAGGTCAAGGGACCATACAGGCGGGATACTTCCATAGGGGTTAGACCCTCAGAAAATGGGGTTGTTGACACGGTCATAATGACTCAGTCTGTGGAGGGTGGCAAGATGTTTAAGATACGCGTTCGAGATATGCGAATTCCTGAAATTGGCGATAAATTTGCATCAAGACACGGTCAGAAGGGTGTCGTCGGTATGCTGGTTAGCCAAGAGGATTTACCCTACTCACAGAACGGGATAGTCCCTGATGTTATGATCAATCCTCACGCATTCCCCTCCCGTATGACAGTAGGACAGTTTCTGGAATCACTTGGGGGCAAGGCAGCTGCACTTAGAGGTAGAATTGTAGATGGATCAGCTTTCCTGGGAGAGAAATTAGACCAGCTTAAGGATGTGTTACAAGATTATGGTTTCAAATTCACTGGAAAAGAGGTAATGTATGATGGTAGAACAGGTAGAAAATTCCCAGTAGATGTTTACGTAGGCGTAGTCTATTACCAAAAACTGCATCATATGGTGGCAGATAAGATCCACAGTAGAGCTCGAGGTCAAGTACAAATGCTTACCAAACAACCGACAGAAGGTCGAGCAAGAGGAGGCGGTCTAAGGTTTGGTGAAATGGAACGCGATTGCCTCATTGCGTATGGTGCTTCAATGATGCTCAAGGATCGTCTTCTAGAAGAGTCAGACAAAGCTGAAATAAACGTATGCGAACGATGCGGTCTCTTGGCGTATTATGATATTAAGCAGCGCAGATATGTTTGTAGGGTGTGTGGGGACAAGGCTAAGATCTCGTCTGTCATAATCGCATATGCATTCAAATTATTATTACAAGAAATGATGAGTTTGAATGTTGCTCCACGCCTGTTGGCGAAGGACAAAGTATAGCAGGAGATTTTTGATTTGACAGAAGAATCGATGAAAATATTAGGGGGGATAAAATTTAGCATCTGGTCGCCGGTAGAAGTGCGCAAATTTAGCGTTGCTGAAATTACTGCTCCAGAAACCTATGATGAAGACGGAATGCCCGTTCAAGGCGGTTTAATGGACAATAGGCTAGGCACGCTGGAACCGGGTCAAAAATGCGGAACATGTGGAAATACGTCGGCGAGATGCCCTGGCCACTTCGGGCATATTGAGCTTGCGGAGCCGGTACTTCATATTGCATTCGTCGATGATATTCATAAACTGCTTATCACCTGTTGCAGGTCATGCAGCAGAGTGAAACTAGGCCAAGGTGATACTGAGAAATATCGTGCCTTGCGGAACGCAAAAGCTGCATATTCAGTAATAACACTGGAGAACATTAAGGATGAAATAATAGAGAAGGCAAAGAAAGTTAAGGTATGTCCGCACTGCGAGAAGGAACAGTACGAATTGGTCTTTACTAAACCGACAATTTTTGTAGAAAAGACGGAAGCTGGAGAGAACCGACTTCTCCCGATTACTATTAGGGAAAGGATGATGAATATCCCTGATGACGACCTTATCCTGCTCGGGTACGATCCTAAAACAGCAAGACCGGAATGGTTTGTGTTGCAGGTTTTACCTGTCCCGCCAGTCACCGTTAGACCTTCAATAATACTAGAAACAGGGATTAGATCGGAGGATGATCTGACTCACAAGTTAGTTGATATCATACGTGTTAATCAGAGATTGAAGGAGAGCAAAGAGGCCGGTACGCCTCCATTAATAGTTCAAGATTTGGTAGATTTATTGCAGTACCACGTGACTACGTACTTCGACAATGAGGTTTCTGGTATTCCACAAGCACATCATCGTTCTGGAAGGCCATTGAAGACTCTTACCCAAAGATTGAAGGGCAAGGAAGGTAGATTTAGAGGATCTTTGTCTGGCAAGAGGGTCGATTTCTCTAGTCGAACAGTAATATCCCCAGATCCTAATCTGACAATCTCCAGCGTGGGTGTTCCTGTTGACGTAGCAAAGAAGCTTACTATTCCAGAAACAGTCTCCCAATGGAATCTTGAACGTTTGAAAGCACTTGTTGTTAATGGACCTAACTTATATCCAGGAGCGAACTACATTATTAGGCCTGACGGTGTCAAAATTAGGCTAGATTATGTAAGCGATAGGGAGATGGTTGCTGAGTCTCTTGCTCCAAACTATGTTGTGGAGAGGCATCTCTCAGATGGCGATATCGTGATCTTTAATCGTCAACCATCCCTCCACAGAATGTCCATAATGGCTCATTACGTTAAGGTTCTTCCTTACCGCACATTTAGACTTCACCCAGCGGTATGTCCTCCTTATAATGCGGATTTTGATGGAGACGAAATGAATTTACATGTCCCTCAAAGCGAAGAGGCTCGAGCTGAGGCGGCATTGCTGATGAGGGTTCAAGACCAGTTGATATCTCCCAGATATGGTGGACCTATTATTGGTGGTATCAGAGACTTCATCACCGGAGCTTATATTCTGACTTCTAAGGACACCTTTCTGAACAGGGAAGAATTCGCTAACATGGCCTTAAGTGGAGGGTATGTGGGTGTGCTTCCACAGGCGGATTCAAAAGATGGAGATGTTGAACTTTACAGCGGTAGGCATCTCTTCTCACTTTTCTTCCCTGCTGATTTCAATTTTGTTATCACTTCTAAGTGGAACAAAGCATCCAAGGGCGAGGGCAAGGATGTTATAATTAGAAACGGTCAACTTATAGGAGGAGTTATAGATAAGGCATCGATTGGTGCTGAAGAGCCAGACAGTGTGCTCCACCGCATAGCAAAGGACTACGGAAATGATACAGCAAGGAAATTTTTGGATTCGATCCTGATTATACTCAAGACCTATTTGACTCAACGTGGATTCTCTTATGGATATTCCGACCTATGGCTGAGCGATGAAACAAGGGAAGAGATCAGAGCCATTATCGAGCGAGCCTATGATAAGGTGAATGAGTTGATAAAGCAGCACAAAGACGGCACTCTCCCTCTGACAAGAGGTTTGTCTCCAGAAGAGGCCTTGGAACTGTACGTGGTTAATGAGTTGTCTAGGGCCAGGGATAGGGCAGGAAAAACTGCAGATCGCGCCTTTCCCGATAATAATTCTGGCGTAATTATGGCATCGACCGGTGCTAGAGGTTCGACACTAAATATAGGTCAAATGACTGCGGCTTTGGGACAACAATCCATTAGAGGGAAGCGTATTAACAAGGGTTATCATAACAGATCTCTACCTCACTTCAGGATAAATGATGCCAATCCTGATGCAAAGGGCTTTGTCAAATCCAATTATCGGGACGGGTTAAGTCCTTTGGAGTTCTTCTTCCATGCGATGGGGGGTCGAGAAGGCTTGGTGGATACAGCCGTTAGGACCCAACAGTCAGGATACATGCAAAGGAGATTGATAAATGCGCTAGAGCATCTGAAGATTGAATATGATCTGACTGTGAGAGATCCTCATGGAAATATCATCCAGTATTTGTACGGCGAAGACGGGATTGATCCTGCGAAGAGTGACCACGGAGAGGCTGTAAATATCCTCAGATTAATCGAAGGTGAATCAATCGTGGATGAAGGTAAGAAAGCCACCGACGTTGAAATTGCAAAGATACTCAACTCTTTTGGTGCTAATCTCAATGTGAAAGTAAAGTCTAATCTAGAGATGACTCTTTTGAATAATCGAATGAGCAAGGCAGGGGTAGAAAAGGTAGTTCAAAAAATTGTAGAATTCACGGAAAAAGCCATGGCTGAGCCTGGTGAGGCTGTCGGTGTGGTCACAGCACAATCTATAGGTGAACCAGGCACACAAATGACTCTTAGAACCTTCCACTTTGCTGGCGTCAAGGAAAGAAACGTGACATTAGGGCTACCTCGTTTAATTGAGCTGGTAGACGCACGTAAGAAACCGGTTACGCCAACCATGGATATTTACCTTGATGAAGAACACAAGGTTAGTAGGGAAAAAGCTTTGCAAGTAGCCAAAGAGATTATTTACACCAGAGTTTCTGACTTAATAGATAAAACCGATATCGACTATAGCGGAATCCTAAACTTTTACTTCTCTGAGGGACAGCTTGCTGAACGTGGATGTGAACTTGAACAGGTATTTGAGGTACTGAAGGGTTCAAAGAAGAGATACGACATTAGTATGAAAGATAAGCCCTATCATATACGAGTCTCCATTCCTGATGACCCAGACGCCCAGACGATCTTGACGTTGAAGAATAAACTTTTGAACGCAAGGGTAAAGGGTGTGCCTGATATAGAAAGAGTTACCATCGTAAAACAAGATGAAGAATGGGTCATACAAACGTCAGGGTCGAACCTATCCAAGGTGGTACAGATCCCTGGTGTAGACACTCGAAGGGTGTCAACTAATAATGTTTATGAGATTTGGCAGACGCTAGGAATAGAGGCTGCGAGAACGGCATTAGTAAAGGAAATCACAAACACTTTGGAAGAGCAGGGGCTGGAAGTAGATCTCCGTCATATCATGTTAGTGGCTGATTTAATGTCATCCAAAGGGTACCTTCAACAGATAGGAAGACATGGTATTGCAGGGACAAAGACCTCCGTACTAGCACGCGCAGCGTTTGAAATTACAGTTCCCACCATAGCGAGGGCTTCTCTTGAGGGGCAGGTGGAGACCTTGAGGGGGGTCACAGAAAACGTTATAGTAGGAGCTACTGTACCAGTTGGTACTGGCATGGTTGATCTTTATATGAAAGTAAAGGAGGAGAGTGCTGATGAAAGCGCTAGAGAAGCTGATTAAGGAAGCAGTCGCAAGTGGCAAGTACAAGAAAGGAACTAAAGAGATAATGAGGTTTGCCAAAGGATCAAAGCTCATTCTTGTATCGAATTCGGTTAGTGATAGGAATAGAAGCGATATAGAAGATCAGGCAAAATCTAATGGTATCCCGGTGCTTAAATTTCATGGGACATCGGTGATGCTGGGAAGAGCTTGCAACAGGCCACATAGGATATCAGTGCTATCTATTCGGACAGGAACTGAAGAGGAAATTCGAAATATCCTTTCTGAAAAGTGAATTAGTTCCAGTTGCACAGGTACAAATTGCATTTTGGTGGTTATTCAACACCATATACTTTTGGCTAGCAGCGTCAGCCATGTCATGACATGGAAGACTTAAATTGGCGATAATGAATCAAATGCATGATTCGTAAAATTGCGTGTATGGTTTTTTTGTACTTATAGTAATAAGAGGATTTAAGATTTGACTGAAAAAATCAAATTGACTTCGGATGAATTGCGGCTTATGTCTCTTTTTCAGAGTATCACAAGTGTAACTGCTAGGGATTGTGTAGTTGACGATAAGATGGATCGTGTTATTTTTATTGTCAATAAAGGCCAGATGGGCCTTGCCATAGGGAAGGGAGGTGCGACTATACGACAACTACAAAATGTTGTAGCCAGAAAAGTAGAACTAGTCGAATACTCTGATGATGCGAGCGATTTCGTCCGCAATATACTGAACCCTCAGATGGTAAATGATGTAAAAATTACCCAGAGAGCAGACGGCTCCAAGCAAGCAGTAGTTACAGTAGATATAAAGCGAAAAGGCGTAGTTGTGGGAAAGGAAGGAAGGAATGCTGAGAAGGCCCGATTGTTGGCAAAGAGGTACTTTCAAATATCCAATGTTCTGATAACAAGTGCATCTGAAAGAATGATTGGAAACGAGGTTATGGATTAGTTGGCCAAATCACCTTTAGGTTTGTTCGCGGGGCGTGTGCTCAAGACAAAGAGAAAGCGGGCACGCTGGTCGAACAAGTATTACAAGAGGCGAATGTTGATGCTGGACAAGAAAGCTAACCCTCTTGAAGGGGCTCCTCAGGCAAAAGGAATTGTTCTTGAAAAAGTCGGAATAGAATCAAAACAGCCTAACTCAGCTGTGAGGAAATGCGTTCGAGTTCAATTGATAAAGAATGGAAAAACCATTACCGCATTTTTACCGAAGGATGGGGCCTTGAATTTCGTAGATGAGCATGATGAGGTGATGCTCGAAGGGATTGGAGGTTCGATGGGAGGAGCAATGGGTGATATTCCTGGAGTGAGATGGAGGGTCTTCAAAGTAAATGGCGTGTCCCTTAATGAGCTAGTCCTAGGACGAAAGGAGAAACCACGAAGGTAGTTGAAATGAGTGGAAAGGAACAAGCAAATCTGCTTTTATTTAATAAGTGGGACACAAGAAAGTTAGAGATCGGCGATATTGGCCTTCAGAAAGTAATATCGTTAAAACCCTCCGTTATTCCCATCACCTTCGGACGACATGAACATCAACGATTGAAAAAATCTGAGGTTAACATTGTGGAAAGACTCGCCAACAAGTTGATGCATTTTGGAAAAAGATATGCGAAAAATACCGGCCGGATGGGAGGTAAGAAAGCAAAATCTTTGAACGTGTTAAAAACTGCTTTTGAGATAATATACCTAGAAACAGGCAAGAATCCACTAGAGGTATTTGTGAAAGCTGTAGAGAACGCATCTCCTAATGAAGACACTACCAGGATCGTTTACGGAGGGGTGGTCTACCACGTTTCCGTTGACGTGGCCCCTCTAAGGCGTGTTGATCTTGCACTTCGTTTTATAGCTGAGGGGGTTAGAGAATCAACTTATTCTAATCTACAAGCCATAGAGGAAGCTCTTGCGAAAGAACTTATTTTAGCTTCTGAAAATGAAATGGCCAGTCACGCTATAAAAAAGAAGAACGAGCAAGAAAGAGTAGCAATGGCATCACGATAGCCTATTGCGTCAGTGCGTACAGAAAAGTAGCACTTTCCAAGATTGCATGTACGATTGAGTATTTAGGCTGAAACTTAAATAACAAGGATCCAGTGAAAATCAATATAAATGAATGGTAAAGATGAATTCCTATTCAAGAAAAGCACCCTATTAAGTACTGGGGCAGGACGGGATATTATCAAGCAAGCTCTGTTGAGAGAAAAAGGTTACAAGCAGTTTAGTAAATATAGCCGTGAAACTGAAGAACAATTTCAGGACTTTACCAAACGATACTTGTTATCAATACACAAGCTAATCATCTCTGACCAAAATCCGTCTGGTTCTCTTAGAAAATTCTCAGAAGAAATAGGATCTTCAGAGATGGTTCTTGACGACTCTAAAATACAAGATGTCATGGCGAGAATTTCTCGACCTGAAATTCTTGCAGACAGAGTGGAGCGTATTCTAAATTCCAATTTTGTCTTAATGACCTTCCCTGTTCTAAATGCATTGTTTGATGGGGCAGCTGCATACTTTCAAGAAAGCATTAGTTCTGAGGTTAGAACTACAATCATAGATGGACACATTATCGCGATTGATCTTAGCGAACCCATGGACAGAATAATTGACAGGGATGAGGACTTGGATTATTTGGACGATTACAAGCTAATGAACCCGTATATACTTGAGGTTGCAAGACAAAAGATTTCCGTCGGAGGAGACGCAGTACTTAGATCATTTGAGGAAGGCTTCAAGGATGCTAGGGTTGGACAGTACATTGATCTGAGACTCAAAGCGAAGCCTGAATCTGTCACAGATGAGAATATGATGGGTTGCTACAAGAAGTATCGAGCTATTATGGGCACCGCGGCTAGAAATATGGCTCTTGATAGGAAACCACTTGGTGAAATCTATCATTTGGGTATGGCAAAGGCCAGTGAAGCTGTAGGCTGTGGAAACGAGATCCAGGATGCGATCAGAAACGGATCTATAAAGATTCCATCTTGGCCGCTGTACTACAGCATTATCACTGGGGACGTACAGAAAGCATTCGAACTCACGATGAGAAAAAGCTCAACCTACTTGGACGAGGCAAAAATCGCTCTTGATATGCTCCCGCATGAGTATATCTATAAACCGTTCTTAGAATTCCTTTTCCTGTACGTCAACCATTACAATCAATATTGGTTCAATGAATTGAATAAGAGAGATCTCTACGCATTGCTACAGAAAAATCTAACATTGAACGACCTACATAGAAAATGAAGGTAACACCTTTCTATTCTTATTAAGAAGGTTTATTATTCCAGCGCCTATTTTATCTTCAAGCGGAAATGTCTAGCGAGTACGAGAAGAATGTGACAAGGCTTATCCAAGAAAAACTTGAAAAGTTAGAATACTTGAAAAAGACAAAAGACTCGGACAAATCTCAGGTACAGAGATTGGCGGACGAAATACAAACACTTGAAGCTTTATTTGAAAATTATAACTTGGGAATGAATTATTTTCGGCGGGCGAAAGGCGGAAGATCAGGACTTAGGGAATGAGAATTTTGCTCGCCTTTGTAAAGCTATCTGGTATGTTAAATATGCTGAATTTTTAGTCAAACTTATCATCATATATGGTCTTCTAGGACGCCGGGCTGCGGATCTCTGACAAACGAAAATCTCCTTATAAACGAATAAGAGACCCTCGTAATTATTTATATACCTAATTCTTGGCATATGACTCAGGTCATGCACGAGGAGAAGATAAAAAAGTTATATCATATCAAGAAGCTGTCTGAGGAAGGTGGCGGGCCAGAGAGGATCTCCGCCCAACATTCCAAGGGTAAACTAACAGCGAGAGAAAGAATTAGCCTTCTATTAGATGAGGATTCTTTCGTCGAAATTGACAAGTATGTAACCCACAGGAATGATGATCCTTCGAGTAAGACGTATTTTGGAGATGGGGTATTGACTGGTTTCGGCACAGTTGATGGACGAAAGGTGTTTGTTTACGTTTACGACTTTACAGTGCTAGGAGGCTCGCTAGGTGAGATGGCAGGAAAAAAGATCGTCAAAGTTATGGATCATGCTCTTAAGGTCGGTGTCCCTATCATAGGAATTCTGGATTCAGGAGGAGCAAGAATACAAGAAGGTGTAATGAGTTTAGATGGTTATGGGGATATCTTCTATCGGAACACCCTCGCATCGGGAATTATCCCCCAGATAACTGCCAGTATAGGTCCCTGTGCTGGGGGTGCAGTTTATTCTCCTGCCATGACTGACTTTGTAATTATGGTGGAACAGATAGGGCAAATGTTTGTTACGGGACCTGAAGTAGTCCATGAGGTATTGGGGCAGGAGGTTTCATTTGAGGAGCTAGGAGGTGCAATAACACATGCCAGTAAGTCTGGGGTTGCTCATTTTGTAGCAAAAGACGAATATGCATGCATTGATAAGATAAAAAAACTCCTTTCCTTTATCCCACAAAACAATAGCGAATTTCCTCCAATAGTTAAAACAGGAGATGATCCAAATCGGATTGATTCTGCCCTTGCATCTATACTCCCTGAAAATCCGTATGAGCAATATGATATGAAGGAAATAGTCAAATCAATCGTTGATGATGGAGATTTTTTTGAGATACACGAACTCTTCGCGGAGAACGTTCTTGTAGGCTTTGCAAGAATGAGCGGAAGATCCGTAGGAATTGTTGCTAACCAGCCATTGTATCTTGCTGGAGCATTGGATATTCATTCTTCCAATAAAGCTGCGAGGTTCATTAGATTTTGTGATTGCTACAACATTCCTATTGTTACCTTGGTAGATACTCCTGGTTACCTACCTGGAACCGATCAAGAACACAATGGGATAATTCGGCATGGGAGCAAGTTGCTGTACTCTTATTGTGAGGCATCTGTACCTAAGATCACATGCATAATAGGAAAAGCCTACGGCGGCGCTTACATTGCCATGGGGAGCAAGAACCTTAGAGCTGATATGAACTTTGCTTGGCCTACTGCTGAAATTGCCGTTCTCGGACCCGAGGCTGCAATAATGATAATCCATCGCCGAGATCTCAAAAAATCTGAGGACTTGGCGAAAACCAAGAAGGCTCTTGCAAAAGAATACAGAGAAAAGTTCGCCAATCCCTATATCGCAGCAGAGAAGGGAATTATTGATTTGGTAATCGATCCAATGGAAACTAGACCTATGATTATTCGTGCGCTTGATACATTATCCACCAAAAGAGAGACACATCCTTGGAAGAAACATGGGAACATAAATTTATAGAGGTGGATAAATTACGACTAAGGCAATAAGCAAAATTCTGATTGCAAATAGAGGTGAGATTGCTCTAAGAGTTGTCCGTGCATGCAAAGAACTGGGAATAAAATCCGTTGCAGTATTTTCTGATGAAGACACGCGCTCAGTGCATGTAAAAAGAGCCGACGAAGCATACAGCGTCGGACCAGCAGCGGCTACAGAAAGTTATCTGAATATGAAGCGAATTATTGAGATCGCAAAGCAATCAGGGTCAGATGCTATACATCCAGGATATGGGTTTTTGTCCGAGAACGAAGGATTTGCAAAGACTTGCAAGAAGAACGGAATAATATTCATTGGGCCTGGAAGTGAGGCTATGGAAGTCACCGGTGACAAGATGAAGTGTAAAGAGGTGATGAAAGAAGCCGGAGTACCATTAGTCCCTGGTAGTGACGGCGTGGTGGAGGATCTTGACGAAGCCGTTGCAATAGCAAAAGATTCTGGATTTCCTGTTCTCCTCAAATCTGCATTTGGTGGTGGGGGGAGAGGGATTCGCTTGGCCAAGGATGAAAAAGAACTGCGGCAAGAATACGAAATGGCCTCCGCCGAATCAAAAGCGGCATTTGGGAAGGCTGCACTGTATGTTGAAAAATGCCTTGAGGGCATCCGCCATATTGAATATCAACTTATTCGCGATACTTATGGTAACAGCAGACACTTATTCGAGCGCGAATGTTCTATACAAAGAAGACACCAGAAGCTCATCGAAATGTCTCCTTCTCCCGTTCTTGATGCTAAAACTCGCAATAAAATAGGAGAAATCGCAGTTAGAGCTGTCGATGCCGTAGATTACGTTAATGCGGGGACGGCAGAATTTTTAAGGGACAACAAGGGAAATTTCTACTTTATAGAAATCAATTCCAGGCTACAAGTGGAACATCCAGTCACTGAATTTGTAACAGGGTTAGATCTTGTGAAATTGCAAATTTCGATAGCACAAGGAGAAAAAATCCCATTCAAGCAGGAAGAGTTGGAACTAAGAGGAGCAGCTATTGAATGCCGTATAAATGCAGAAGACCCGTTCAACGAATTCTCGCCTTCCATCGGATTAGTTCCTTCATGCAATCTACCTTACGGGCCCGGTGTACGCGTGGATTCATATCTATACCCTGGTTGTATTGTATCCGGATATTATGATTCCTTAGTGGCAAAGCTCATTACCTGGGGCAACCATTTCGAAGAAGCTAGAAGGCGGATGATTAACGCATTAAACGAATTTGAAGTCGAAGGTGTGAACACAACCATACCTCTTTTCAAAACGATAATGAAGGAGGAACATTTCATAAAAGGAGAGTTGTCAACTGATTATCTAGAACGATATGCACTCTTGGATATGCTTATTAAGGATACTCGGGGCTTGACATCTCAGACCCAGATTCCTGCTCTCGCTGCACTTTTGCTTTATTCAGAATTTATGCGGACGCCTTCGGTCAGAGGGGGTGATGTTCGGCCCTCCGAACACATGTCAGCATGGAACAGACAGAGAGGGAACTTTTGATGGAGTTTAAGATAGCGCATCTAGAACAGCTCGTGAACGCAGAGTTAGTCAGTACCCTCGGCGAATCTGAGGCCATGGTCAAGATAAACCAGAGAGATTACCGTCTCAAGGTCCTGCGGTTTTCTGCAAATATTCTTGAATTTATGATAGACAACTCTTACCACTCTGCGAAGATACTCAACTCTAGTACCTCTGAGGTGAAGCTGTTAATAGATGGAACTGAAATGAAAATAAATAAGCATTCTAAACTGTCAGAAGTTTTGGGAAAGTCGTTGTCTAAGATCTCACAGACTGCTGGAGTAAACAATTTGACCAGTCAGATACCTGGAAGAGTTGTTAGCCTATTGGGAAAGCAAGGTGACTCGGTAAACAAAGGGGACTCCATCGTAGTACTGGAATCCATGAAAATGCAGGTGGCAGTAAAATCCCATAAAGATGGCAAGATAAAAGAAATAAAAGTTAAACAGGGAAGCACTGTATCCAGAAATGATGTCATTGCTGTTATAGAGTAGTATTTAAAAAAGGTAACATTAATTCACTTCCGTTTTGTATCCGCTACTTAGAGCTCGTACCTTTGCCTATTGCAAACCTTAACTAATAAAGTAAAGCTAACTAGCTATTTTTCCAAAGCAGATCTTATCTCATTGTAATTTGGCTCTACCAGCGGATTGTCAGATACCCAGCTATACTTAACTATACCCCTTTCATCCAGCACGAACACTGAACGTTTCGCAGCCCTATAACCCTCTAAAGAACCCAGGTTGGCCATTACTATGCCATATTTGTTTATGACTTCGCGCTTGTAGTCGCTAAGGATCGGAAAATTAAGATGTCTGTTCTCCGTGAAAATCTTGTTAGCAAACGGGCCGTCTACAGAGATACCAACAACTTGGGCTCCAAGGGATTTCAGCATTCCTAGTGAGTCTCTTAGCGCACACATCTCAGTAGTGCATACAGGTGATTCTGCGGCGGGAAAAAAAGCGAGAACAAGCTTCTTGCCTCTAAATTCTTCAAGACTGCGACTTTTCATTTCAACATCAGGCAGACTAAAGCCCGGCGCTTCTTGTCCTGTCTGGGGAACTGAAACTGTTGATGATGTAGAAGACATGGATCAGACTATACTTTAGGACAATAAATTAATTTCGGAGTATCAGTTATTTCGAAAGCCGGAATGTCTGCGAAGCTCCTTAATTGTCCCTTCCAAAGCCAAAACTACCCTTTCAACCTCATACATTGTATTCTGAAGACCCAAAGTAAACCGAAGAGAACCTTCAACTTCCAACAGGGATAACCCCATTGCTTTGAGTACATGAGAAGGCTTAGCTTCATTGGAAGAGCATGCTGCACCCGTAGACGCCGCAATCCCGTGCTCATTCAGTTTTACAATGATGTCTTCTCCTTTAACCCCAGGAAAGCTAAAATGAGCATTATTGGGTAGTCTTTGGTTTATCGAACCGTTGACATTGCATCTAGGTATTGTGGATAATACCCGATCAATGAGATAGTTTCTGAGGTTCTTAACATTACTCCAATTTTCAAGCAGGTTCGCTTTAGCGAACTTGCAGGCCTCGCCAAACCCAACTATACCATATACATTTTCAGTTCCCGATCTCAAGGACTTTTCTTGACCCCCGCCGTCGATCAAAGGGATCAACTGGTCCCGGTCACGGGCATATAAACCACCTACCCCTTTAGGTCCGTATATTTTATGGGAAGATAGCGATAACAAATCCACACCAAGGCGCTTGACATCAATTGGAATTTTCCCCAAAGCTTGGACAGCATCACAATGGAAGATGGCTTCGGAATTTTCATGAGTTATTTTTGCTAATTCCCGAATTGGCTGAATGGTCCCCACTTCATTATTAGCCAACATAATACTTACGAGCATTACCTTATCTTTTCTTAGGATTTCAAGCAAAGATTCCTGCTTAACGATTCCTTCCCTATTAACTCCCACAAATTTAAGATCGAATCCCTGAGCTTCTAATGACTTGAAAGGTTGAAGTACTGAGTCGTGTTCTATGCTACTTGAAATGAGAACAGTACCCTTGTTATCGTTGTTGATACCTAGTTTAGATATACTGCCCTTAATGGCTAGATTATTTGCCTCTGTTCCACCAGATGTAAACGTTATTTCATTAGGACTGCTTCCTACAAGGTGAGCTACATGACTACGAGCTTTCTCGATTGCTCTTGAAGTGCTGAAGCCAAACGAATGCTGTGAGGACGGATTTCCATAATGATTTCCAAGATAAGGAACCATTTCTTGGATCACTTCAGAAAGAACAGGGGTAGTAGCAGCGTTGTCGAAGTAGATCAAGTCACGGTCATTCATTGTCAACTTCACCTTCCCTGTTGTCCTATTTCACTCTAACTAGGCTTCCTTGTCTGTATCCTTTCATATCGACAGAAACGTATCTAAAGCCAAGTTCTTTGATTAATTGGTCGGCTTCTCCCAGTTTTTTGACGTCAAATAACCTATGGAGTTCAATATTTGCCACCTCAATCCGTGCAATTTCACCATGATCTCTTACTCTGACTTGTTCTACTCCAAAGATCGTCTTTATTATGGATTCGGCCTTTTCAATCCTAGAAATCAGAGAATAAGTTATTTCCTTTCCATGCGGGATTCTAGAGGCTAAACAAGAATTTGCTGGTTTATTGGAGACAGAGAGTTTGAAGTATTCTGCGATTTTTCGAATATCGGACTTATTTAGGCCAACTTCAAGTAAAGGATGTCTTACACCCGCCTCCTGCAATGCTATAATTCCGGGTCTATGATCTCCTAAATCATCTACGTGTGTTCCATCAACAATACTCCTGGCTCCTGTTTCTTTTCCTTTGGAAAGAAGATGGAGTGCCAGGTCCTTTCGACAGTGATAACACCGAGCATTGTCGTTTCTTGCGAAATCTTGATTCATAACCACATCATACTCTACTATTTCATGCTTAATCCCTAGCTCCTTAGCTACCATGATGGCACTTTTTAATTCCTCCTCCGAGGTAGTTGCACAATTCGCTGTCACCGCCATGGCTTTCTGGCCTAATCGCATCTGAGCAGCCAATGCTACGACAGCACTATCTACTCCACCAGAGAGGGCAACTATTACATTTTCATTGATCGTGCTGAACCATCTGAGCAACAGATCGTATTTTTGACCTGACCCGTCAAGTTCGCGAATAAAATTGATGTCCAACCCTAGTTTGAATCTCAGACAAGGCTATCTGATTTGCCACTCTTAAAGGTATTCTTAGGGACTTGGAAATTTTCCTGATATCATCAAACTCTGGTTTAACATTCACTACCATTCCGCTAGAATCTTTAGAAACCTTCACGCGTATGATAAATTCGTCGTTTAATATCTTGATTTTCATGGTGATTACATCTCTATCCAATACTATCCTGCTCATTTCTTGAATCCGTACGCCTAAAGTTCCGGTCTCTTCAAAAAGAAAATCCAAAGTAGTATCTATCTGGCTGTTATCTGTTATGATCCTTATTGTATGGTTCGGTCTGTTCTTCTTCGATACGCCGGGTATAACAGTTACATCCTTTATCCCATTTTTACTTAAATGTTCTATTAGGGCTCCTAAACTCTCTCCTGTTATATCGTCTACAGTTGTTTCCAATACAACAACGGTGTCTCTTCCATACTTGAATGATTGACGGGAATTTCCCATTACAAATCTCGTCACATTTGCAATTTGTCCAAGATCTTTAGAACCCGCACCGAATCCGATTCTTACCGGTTGGAGATCTGGATATCTGTTTACACTCCCTATACAAAGATTAGAGAGTAGCGCCGCACCAGTCGGAGTAGTTGTTTCGGTATCAGAGTACCCAGCTGTAAGAATAAATGGTCTGCCCAAAAAGATCTGTAATACCGCGTTGGTTGGATTCTGAACAATTCCATGAGAGAAATGTATTAGCCCACTTCCAGTTGCAATCGGTGTAGAGTAGACTCTCGACGAAAATAGATTGAGGCAGTTGGCAGCAATTCCTGATCCTACTAAATCGACTAGTGTGTCGATATTTGATGCTTCGTGGAGGTGGACAGTCCTAGTACTCTGACCGTGAATTTTAGATTCAGCTGCAACTAAAGTTTGCATAGAATTCTGAATAAATAGTCTAGTTTGATGATCTAAATCTAATTGTCTACAGCATCGAGAGGTCGCTTTTATAAGTTCACTCCCTGTTCTACTGGTTTTACTATCTGTATATTTGAGAAAGAATCGTGTTGCCTTGATCCCCTTAGACGTTACCTTTTCAAAATTCGCCTCCAAAATCCTCGCACCTTCCAGGAATCCTTCGCAGGCATAGATTGAGTCAAGAACCAGTTTCTTGTCCGCCCCTGCGTCTATAAGTGATGAAAGAAACATATCACCTGAAATACCTGATATTTGTGAATCAAACACAGCAGTTCCTGGCAAGGACTAACTCAGATAATAGATCAGATACATATTTAATTTGTAGTTATGTCAATGATTTTAGGACCAAACTAGAAGACTTTTATTAGCGACACGGGGCGTATTTTTGAAAAGTATGAATATCACCGTTGTCGGGTCGGGCAAAGTCGGAGCTTCTGCTGCATTGAACGCTTGTCTTCGAAAGTTGGGCGATGTTCTTTTATTGGATATCATAAAGGGACTTCCCCAAGGAGAGGCTATGGACATAAATCATCAATTGTCTGAACTTGGCATCGATTGTAGAGTAAGAGGTTCAAACGAGTACGAGGATTTGAAAGGCTCTGACATTATCGTATTGGTGGCCGGGGTGGGAAGGAAGCCTGGAATGACTAGAATGGACCTGTTGACTACAAACGCGAATATCATTAAAGATATTGCGACCAAGATACGTTCGTTGGCTAGTCGAGCAATTGTGATCGTAATCACAAATCCTGTTGACCCCATGACCTATTTGACTTTAAAACTTCTTGGGACAGACAAGAATAGGGTTATGGGAATGGGCAATATGCTTGATCTTTCGAGGTTCAAAAGTTTTATTCACGAAACAACTGGGTTTTCAAGAGGCTCTATTAGCGCGATGGTGATCGGAGAACATGGCGAAAACATGCTGCCTCTTCCTAAATTTTCTTCGATATCGGGAATCCCGCTAACCACATTCTTGTCACCTGAGCAAATCATGACCGCCTTGGAATCTACGAGGAAGATCGCCGCTGAAGTTATATCGCTAAAAGGTGCAACAATTCACGCCCCGGGTAATGCGATCGCAGCAATGATTGAATCTATTGTAAGAGATAGAAAAAGCCTTATGCCGGTGTCTGCTCTTTTAGAAGGGGAATATGGTGCTTCAAATGTTTGTCTTGGGGTTCCAGCAGTACTCGGTATAAATGGCATTGAGAAAATAGTTGAATTAAGGCTCGACAGTTCGGAAAGAGAGATATTTGATAGAGGAGTAGCAAGCGTTAGAACTGCAATTACTGAGCTTCATATGTAATGCTTTTATCATCGAGAGGTTCATTGGTTACGAATGGATCTGGGCCAGTTGTTGAAAAAATACTCTAATGGCGAGATTGGGATTAACGAAATTCGAAGAGAGATTTCTTTAGAGAACATCGGATACGTAGGAGAGAACATAGCACGTCTTGACGTACAGAGGGAGATGAGAAAGGGTTGTCCAGAGGTTATCCTTGCATTAGATAAGCAATACAATGATCTGCATGGAATTACCCTAAATACGTTGAAGCAAACAGGCCTGGCTCTCATTAGTAAGGTACCTGAGGAAGTCTACGCAAAACTCTCTGCTCAATTGAGACTCGAAGGATATGTGGTTGAGACTGCAGTGCGTGGGACGACCATTTTGGTATCGGCCCGAGGACTCACATTCAACGAGAATATTCCTCCGATTGGGGTTATTTGTGCTGGGACATCAGATATACCTATCGCTGAAGAGGCAAGAATGATGGCCAAAGCTATGGGCTGCGCCAGTAATACGTACTTCGACGTTGGTATAGCTGGTATGCACAGGTTACTTCCCGCTCTAAAGGGAATGATGGAAAAAAACGTAGAAGCCGTCGTGGTAGTCGCTGGAATGGAAGGTGCTCTTCCATCAGTTATATCAGCTTTAGTGGATGTTCCCGTCATAGGAGTACCTACTTCAATCGGCTACGGCATGGGATCTGGTGGTATCGGAGCATTGATATCCATGTTGCAGACCTGTACATTCGGCTTGGCCGTCATGAATATTGATAACGGCATAGGTGCTGGTGCCTTTGCTTCTCTGATCTGTAAGAGGCTTTCATTGAGACATAACAGAAAAGATGATCTGCTCCCCACTCACTCACCTACAGCTAGATCAAGGCGAATCTAATCTTCTAAAACGTTTATAAAGGCTTTTCATTCGTTGGTTATAATTACGTGAAAGGGTGTAAGATGAAAATATAATGGGTTACATTGCTACGCTCAAGAGGATTAGAAATGGTCGAACAAATTACAGGAAGAGGGCTGCTCTCCTTCTCTCAAGAAGAAGATTTGTTACTATAACCGTTAGTGACGAGAATGTTCAAGCTCAGATAGCGTACCCCATGGCAAAGGGGGATGTTACTATAACTTCGTCACATAGCAGAGAACTTACTAGATTCGGTTGGAATGGTTCTTTGAATTCTCTGCCCGCATGTTACTTAACAGGTTTATTGTTGGGGAAGAAGTCGTTGAGAAAGGGTGTAAACGAGGCGATCCTGTATACAGGAAAGAACCCATTTACGTCTAGAGTTGCTGCATGTCTTAAGGGTATAATTGATTCAGGGATGAAAGTTCCTGCATCGGATTCCTCATTTCCGCCCGAGGAACGCTTAGTGGGGAATCACATCGCAGAATATGCCAGAATTCTGCAAGATGAGAATAAGGACGCTTACAATAGTCACTTTTCAAGATTAATAGCTAATAATTTCGATCCCACTCAGTATAGTAGTTACGTACAAAAAGTTAAGGAGGCCATTGCTTCTTCAAATGGGCTAACTACTAATGTTGCGATCGAGGAAAAGTGACTTGGAGTAAATTGAAATGAGTCGACAAAATCAGCAGCATTCTGAGTGGATACCTAGGACATCCTTGGGCCTGCTGGTGGCCAGTGGAAAGATTAACTCGATGGACGAAGTCTACGAAAATGGACTTAGGATACAAGAATCAGAAATTATAAAACGTCTGCTTCCAGACATTCGAAGTCAGGTTGTTTATGTAGGTATTGTGCAGAAGCAGACAGATGCGGGAGAGATGACTAGATTCAATGCTGTCGTAGCAGTAGGCAACGAGGCAGGATGGTTTGGGATAGGAAAGGGTAAGGCATCTCAGATGCGAATTGCAATTGATAAAGCTACTAATACGGCCTACTTGAACGTCATTCCGGTTAAGCGAGGATGTGGAAGTTGGGAGTGTCGATGTAATCAAACGCATTCAGTTCCCTTCAAAGTGACAGGCAGAGGCGGTAGTGTAACTATTGAAATAATTCCTGGACCTAGAGGCCTTGGTTTGGTTGCGGGCGAGAATATACGGAGTCTCCTAAAGTTAGCTGGACTAACTGACGCGTGGACAAAATCATTTGGGTCAACCAGTACAATGTCTTCGACCACCAAGGCTATATTTGACGCTTTGCGGAGCACTTATAGTAAAGGATAAGGATGTGCAACTAGAGTAATGGCTTATTTGGTTGTAAGGATGCGTGGTACTGTTAATGTTCCATACTGGGCTGATACCACCTTAGAGAGCCTTAATCTTGCAAAGAAATTCAGAGCAACGATTTTGCCAGAAAGTACCGAATACTCTGGCATGCTAGATAAAATAAGGCAGCTTGTTGCGTGGTGTCGCGTCGACAATGAAACAGTTAAAGATCTTTTAGATAAGAAAGGTAGGAGGACAGCATCACAATCTTTGAAAGAATCTGACTTACCAAAGGAGTATGGCAATTTGGACAAACTTGCCTCTGATATAGCCAATGATGCAGTAGTATTCTCCAAACTCAGCGGTATAAAACCTTGGTTTGCATTGAATCCACCTCGAGGCGGGTTTAAGAAATCTATCAAGAAGCAGTCAAGTCAAAATGGAATCCTTGGAGAGAATAAATTATTGATCGATCTTGTTAAGAAAATGATGTGAGAGAGACACGGAGCAAGACTTATTTAAGGTTAGACCCATTTCCAACACCAAGACGTTGAGTTTGAACGTAGGAGAGAAGTAACTGATTATGGCTACCAGATTAAGAAAGAGTCGAAGACAGAGGGGGAGTAGGTATTGCGGCTGGGGACAGATAGGACAGCATAGGCAATCTGGTAGCCGAGGTGGAATTGGCGGTGCGGGAAAACACAAACACTTCTGGATCAGGACCGTCATTGATGAACCTGATCATTTTGGACATGAATCTACAAAATCTATGCGGAAAAATAGATTAACCAGGTGGATTAATTTAAGAGACGTAAATGATTTGGCAGCCCGGGTCGGCAGTACTAACGAACAAGGCAAGCTAATGCTAGATCTGAGATCTATTGGTTATGACAAGCTCTTGGGAGGAGGAACGCTCCTGAAGCCTATTGTAATACAGGTGGCCAAAGTTTCTGCAACTGCAAAACAAAAGATCGAATTGGCAGGAGGCGAAATAGTTCTGAATGAAAAAATCGGTTCAAAGTAGTGAAAATATACTTCGGCGCGTCATAAAGCGCGTTTCTACTTATATACCTCAAGTCGAAAAGCCCAAGAAAAAATTAACTCTTACTGAGAAATTTGTATGGTGTGGTATCGCTCTCCTTATCTACCTTGTTATGGGTCAAGTTCCACTTTATGGTGTCACAGATGATCCTGCATTTGATTTTCTCGCCTTCGCTAGAGTAATTTTCGCTGCTCAGCAGGGAACATTATTGGAGTTGGGCATCGGACCCATAGTCACAGCTGGTCTATTAATGCAACTTCTTAAGGGATCTGAGCTGATAAAGCTCAACTTCAAAAACCCTGATGATAGGGCCTTGTTTACTTCTGCGACAAAACTTGTAACGATTATAGTTATTTGTGCGGAAGGTACACTTTATGGTGCAAGCGTTTATGGAGGGTTAGTAGCCCAACCCGAATTTGTCGCAATCGTCATTGCTCAGTTGATAGGTGCTAGCATGATAGTCATGCTGCTAGATGAGTTGGTGCAAAAGGGATGGGGATTAGGCTCGGGTATTAGTCTTTTCATAATGGCAGGAGTTGCTCAGGGTATATGGTGGGCGGTATTCAGTCCTATTCCAGCCCCCGATGGTGGAAGTGTGGGTATATTTCCTTTCATGATAGAGTCGGCTATGAACGGTGATTTTCAAGACGCAATATTCAGGTCAGGACAACTACCCAGCATCTTTGGCCTCATAGTTACTAGTCTGATACTTGCACTATTGGTATATGTTCAAGGAATTCACATAGATATCCCTATTGTGTCAACGAAATATAGAGGGTTTAAGGCGGTTTATCCTATCAAGCTGCTGTATACTTCAAACATACCAGTTATACTTGCGTCAGCGCTGCTGGCCAATGCTGTATTCATTGGCCAAATGATGTGGGCAAACTATAATCCTCAGAATTCCAACCCTGCATTCAACTATGTAGCGCAGTATGATCCTGAGAATCCCCAGAGTCCCACAGGAGGATTGTTATATTACACTACCCCTCCAAGGAGCTTTGAAGCGGCAGCTCAAGACCCCGTGCGAGCGGTAGCGTATGTCTTATTCCTCACCACCATCGTAACAATTTTCGGGAAATTATGGGTTGAACTTGGCGGTTTGTCACCTAAAGCTGCAGCTAAGAACCTACTTGACGCCGACGTACAAGTACCCGGGTTCAGACGTTCTGAGGGATCGGTTGAAGCATTGCTAAATCGTTATATCCCGTCAGTAACCATTATTGGAGGCGTAACAGTAGGACTACTTGCATCAATTTCGGATGTACTGAACGTATTTGGCTCAGGAATAGGGATTCTGTTGATGGTAGATATCCTAGTAAATTACTACAACTTGCTTGTACGTGAACAGGTTGATGTTCATATGCCAAAATTGGCGGCCTTACTTGGAAGGAAATAACATTCATAGCAATACTAGGGTGGTTGTAGTTGGTGTGCCAGGAGTAGGAAAGACGACGGTCATTACCAAAGCTGTTGAGCTTTTGAACCAATCCGGGTTAAATATTCAGGTAATTGTGTTCGGTTCGTTGATGTTAGAGGAGGCGAAGAAGCTGGGCGTTAAAAACAGGGATGAAATGCGAAAATTATCAGTAAGAACCCAGCGTCTACTTCAAGAAATGACAGCCAAGGACATCAGTGGTGAACGAAGTGCCAAAATTGTAATCGATACCCATCTGTTTATTAATACTAGTGAAGGCCGGTATCCGGGTATGCCGCAAAATCTTCTGGATATTCTGTCTCCTACCCAATTGATCCTGATTTCTGCAGATCCTGAAGAAATTTTTGCTCGAAGGACGCAAGATGATACAAGAAATAGGGATTTAATTTCTATTGACGGTATCAAGAATGATCTGGAGGTAGCAACCATAATGATAGCAACATCCTCTGTGTTGACCGGCGCTCCTTTTAAGATCATATTCAACCATAGGGATAAATTAGATGATGCTGTCAGTGAATTAGTAGAAGTAATTTCAGTGAAGAGTGGGAGAAATTGATATACCAAAGCATTATCGACTCTCTCATCATGCAGCTGCCTGGTTTAACCCCTCACTACACAAAAAATCCTCTCTTCCCTGATATGGTATCTGCACTAATTGTGTCTGCGCTAATTGCCGTAGGAATGAACTTTGCAATGGCTATGCTTAGGAAGCGGACTACAGATATTGACAAGATGCATAGAGTTATGAAAGAAACCAACGAGTGGCGAAAACAGTATACGGATGCTATCAAGAAACGCGATAAAGTTCGAGTTGAGGAGCTGAAAAAGAAGCAGTCTTCAGTGAATAAGATGACTATGGAAATGCAACAGCAACAGATGCGGCCCATGCTCATCTATATGATGCCCTCGCTGTTAATCTGGATTTTCGTGTTTCCTGCCATATTTGGTTCCACTGCTGGACTATCTCCCATCCAAATTCCGTATATTACGTGCAGTGAAGATAATGTTAAGAATGATCAGCAGGTTGACACTGATGGCCAACCAAAAGGTTCTTGTTCTATACCCGGGGAGATTTTTCTATGGGGCTGGTTTCTAATTACATCGTTTGCGTGTAGCGGTATAATTTCCAAAATAACCAAGACGTCTATGCCTAGCCTTACAGGAAATTGAACTTAAGAAATCCGAAAGTGAATGAATTTATCCATGACAGGCATGTCGATGTTAGTAGTGCGGTGCACGAGGGGAATCATAAGAAGTTACAACCATTTTCGATAATTGTTTCAGGTTGGCCCGCGGTTGGTAAGACTACCGTTGCCGCAGAGCTAGCTGATGAATTTGGACTGAAAATTTACAACGGTGGAGATATTCTTAAACAGATCGCTACTAACATGGGATACCAAACATCTGGTGCCGATTGGTGGGATAGTGAGGGGGGCAGACAATTCATGGTAAAAAGAAAGAGTGACCCTACTGCCGATAGGATAGTCGATAACAAGCTGAAAGCGATCATAGAAGGCGGTAATGCGGTGATCACAAGTTATACTCTTCCATGGTTGGTAAAGGATAAATGTATCAAGCTATGGCTTCGAGGTTCCCCTAAGAATAGGGCTAGAAGGATGGCAACTAGGGATAAGATTAGCTATGTTGAGGCTACGGAAATCGTAAAGGAGAGGGATAGCCAGAATAGGCGAATTTATAAAGATTTATACGGATTTGAGTTTGGGAAGGATCTCTCCGTTTTTGATTTCTCATTAAATACTGATATGATGGATCTACGTTCCCTTATCCAGATATCGAAGGACATAGTAAGGAAGGTCAAGTACGGGATAGAGTGACCGCTAATTTAGCGGTGCAAGCTAAAAGAGTATGTCTTGATCGTTTTGACGACAGTGAAAGGTTCTTTACAAGTCGATACCATGGTAGATTTTATCTTACCGTGGGCTACAAGGTGTCATATGGCAAGAAACCTTTAAATTCTGTGATCGATGTTTTTCAACATAAGGATATGACTACGATTAGCAAATCGATGGAAATTAAGGCTCCCCTGAGCGAGGTTTTTACCTATTTTGCGAGACCTGAACATATGGCTGATCAATTCCCTGAAAATATGGGATTGAATATTATCCCGTTGGAGGTTAAGAATGGATTTGGGGTTGGAACCATCTTTAGAATAAGCGGGGATTTTGATGGCAAGAAGCTGGAGTGGGATTGTGAAACAATAGATTACGTGCCTCACCGCCGAATCGTAGCTAAGATGATTGATGGGCCTTTCAAGAGATGGGAAATAGTAGTTGAATTTGTGGAAGTCAATAGTAGTGCTACCAAAATCAGCATGCGCGTTGACTATGATATGCCTTTAGGCCCCCTTGGAGGTCTAATGGATAAAGTCAAATTAAAGAAAACTGCCGAACGAGGTATGGAAAATGGACTGTATAGGGTAAAGGCGTTATTAGAAGGAACAGGTTCTATACCAGTCTATATTACCCTTGATGCATATAGGCGTGTATTAAAGGAGAAGGAGAGGCTCCACTGTTCAGTTTCAGACGCTATAGTCACCTTGTTAAAGGAGCGCGATCAGAACCAAATGGCAACCAATGTACCAGCTTAATCCGTAATTCGGACTATTACATTTTTTTGCAGAAAATCAAATCGTATTTGAAGAATTAGTTCCGTCTATATTAGATTTAAATATCCGCATATCTTGAAGTTCCACCTGATGGGTTCGTAGCTCAGCCAGGTAGAGCGTCTGGCTCTTAACCAGTCAGTGTGAATTGGGTTATAATGTCGTGGGTCCGAATCCCACCGAACCCGCTTGAATTCCATCCGAATCCTAAAAGTATAAGTGTTTGAAATAGCGAAGTTCGCATAATTGACGCAGCAGATTCTTACACACAGAAGGAATAAGAAGACGATAATAGACCGTTCAATACTTGAAGCTGAATCAGTTGACTGTTAACTGCTTTTACTCGCAATGAGCCATACCAGTTTCCAGGTGAAGACAAGCCGTCAACTGCTGCAGTGACATACATATACATACATGGCCGAGGCGGACCTTATGACATCCCGGTCGGTGGACAAAACTATACATTTTCCGTTCCTATGCCGCCTAAGCCATCGAATTTCCCTACCCAGGTTCAGCTTCGCTATCATGTAATAGATTTACCTTTTGGCGGGCCAGCGCCCACTCTTAGTACTAATATTCAAGGGAATAACGCTCTTGTTGTCTATCCTCTAACCAGTTTTCCGGCGTCTGCTGACAACAAATTTGGTGCAATAGTAGCAGCAAAATGGATTAATCCTTTCCTTCAAACACCAACTCAAGGTTTCCGTACACTCAAAGTGACGTTCGATTCTATTAAAATAAATGAAGATCATGATTCTATTTCAGCTGAATGGGATAATCTTTGGGTTGGAGTCAATGGTAAGTGGATAGAGTTATCAGGCCCACTTGGTCACTATGGATTGCATGATGCTGACAATGGCGAACAGTTTACCTTTCCAGCCGGGGGCAAAAGTGTAACAGTAATTGTTCCAGAGACAGGAGAACTTAAAATTAAGACTACTGGTTGGGAAGATGATAATGATGGGTATTATGGCGAAAAGCTCGTTGATTGTTATTTTGGGGGATGCAGTATACCGATCGGAGCATTAAACGATAATGATAAAATAGGTTTTGTTAGCAGCGTACATACTGCAGCAGATAACTTCGCTTGGAGGTAGCTTGGAGTGCCACAATCTAAAACTTCTGTGCAAAATGGTCCTGGCGAGACAGACGGAGATTTTACTCTGAATTACCACATAGAGCAAATAAGTAGAACTACTGGAGGTACCGGAGGTCCGGGAGGCACCGCAGGTATTGGTGGCACTACTGGTGGTAACGTAGCAAATCAGTGAGCTTGGCTTACCGTGCCAATTAATCACGCACATGAAAGTGGTTACCTCTAATGCTATCATGTCCTAAAGCTTAGTGGAGCCTTCGCTAGTGCTTCTCTAATGCATCCAATAACTCATTAACCTATTATAAATGGGCTAAGAATCTGGTTAACCCTTGAGAAATAATTCCTTTGCTCAAGGACACTGTATCCTGGAAGGTTTACTTGTGAATAAAAGGAAATGCCAGAAGTTAGCTATATGAAGTGGTTATTTGAACGGGGTTGGTTCTGCCTGACAAAAGAACAAAGACGAGAATATGCTATCTTGTTATAGCAATAAATCACGTGGTTGTTTTTGAGTTATATAGACTGTTCTCAACATCCACCTTAGTAAGGCAAATCAAATACTGTTGTATCGATAAAGTTGTACCTGGAAAGAGCTCTACCATTTCCATTGCTGTCCAGATAATCGGCTATTTCATCAAACGAAAAGCCCGAGTCATTCATTTCTATTAGTAAGTTTTTATCAATGCCAGATTGTCTTAATGCAATTAATGCACCCCAATAATTTACTCGAAGCATCAGAATCATCTTTGCCGTTCCAACCATAATGAGACATGATCACTCCAAGAGCACATCTGCCATCATGCCCATCAGAATATCGTTCTACGATCTGTCTAAACTGTTTGCCATATGTGCGTAGAATCTGTGATATAGTGAGTTGTTGCTTTAGAACTTTTTCAGTTTTCGGGAAAGTCAGTTCTTGCTTTAGAACTTGCAGTTGCTTGCTCATTGTATCAGTATTATGACCAACAATCCATTTAGAAGCTATTACCGATACGAGTGAAACCAGTAAATAAATTATATGTTTGGGGACTAAAGCTTGTTAACACTTTTTGTAATTTCTTACTGGGCTTACCATAAACTTCAAATTTGCTAATTCTGGATAGGCTAAAAATCTTTGGTAGTATTGTTTGTGACGCAAGGCCATTACTGTGAGCAAATACTGCTTCCGAATTAGCGTATATTTCGTGTACAATACACTTTGATTGATCTGTACCAAAATAAAACTGGTAACTTAGCGTATCTGGCTCGTTAGTTTCTACCACTCTGCTCATACTCCGTACAAGCTTCTTGAACTCTTTTATTTTTCCACGCTTTATGATGAATTCTATTCTAAAATGGATTGGACTGTGTTTCATGTTACCCACATCTAAACCAGCTCTTTTTCTTTATTAATTGAATAGGTTCTAACTATTAGAATAACCAGTTCTATCAATTATATTAATCGGGAAATGGATTCTTCTTTAGATGTATCCATTCGAATCATGAATAGACCATTCGTTTCTCCATTAACAGACAGCTCGCATCTTAATATAACAACTGGTAGCATTACACAAGATTCACACGTTACGATCAATTAACAAATAGTTCTTACAAAAGATCAATTCTAACTGCTGAATATCATCTCAAATGCTCATAATAATACAGTATCTGAATATATTCAGAAAGCAGTAATACAGACAATGATGAATGAGAGAGTTTAGTGATTCTTGTGATATGCTTTTGGACAAACTTGATACTGAGCGAGAATTAACCTAGATGGTTACCTAAGTGTTGTACTTCCAGACATAGGTGACAATATAGCTTACAGACATGGGTTACACTTCACCTACACCTAATTAACAGGACATATATCAACCAGCGATATCACAAAATTAATTTTATGACAGAAGATTGCCGGTCTACTAATAAGGTAGAAACACTTAGTATACATGAGCACCTTTGCAAGTAAAAACCAGTGTTAGTGTAAAAGGCTTGAGTGCAGCTATTATAACAATAGCACTAACTTCCATGTATCTATTGGATGTACCATTACAGGTAAATCAAAAACTCGTTCTTGCTCAACAAACCAACGAATCTTCGTTGTCAACGGCACCAGCGAATGAGACTGGAGCCAATTTGACCACAACAGCAACAGTAGCAACAGTACCGACGCTAACGACTCCAGGTCTGAAGGAGTTCTATCTTTTTACAGCTGAAATTCCTGATGTAGCTGAAGAAAAGCTGAAGGTTGCAGGAGATGCATTTTCTATTCCTACAATGATTGTAAATAAGGGTGACAACGTGACAGTTCATTTCTACAATGTAGATCCAGTTACAGATGAGAGGCATTCATTTACGATTGGTACACCCTACAATGTAGATGCAGATATTGCTTTCGGAGAAAGCGCTGTCGTGAGTTTTATGGCAGACCATGAAGGTATTTTCCAATATTATTGCAAATACCATTTACCGGTAATGGTAGGACAACTACAGGTGGTACCGTAGAAAGATAATAGAACGATAAAACTAATCTCTGCCTCTATTTTTTTCATTATCCAATAATGTCAGTGGTTATTATCTGGCCGCGATGAAACTATAACTACTAGAAATGAGGTTCATCGCTACTAACTAACCCCATAGAGTATAGTTTAGCATGAATTCAGTTAGTGCTTTATTCTTACCCTTTTCATAATCTACACATAATAGTACAATTTCCTTGTCCAGGTTATCTGGAGCTGCCGTAGCACATGCACCATATATCATCAAACATTGAAAGGATGTTGTTATTAGATTGTGTTAATGGTTGATTGTTCAGCCATATACTGATGTAGTTCTTTATCTACCGCAGCACATTCAAGAAAAATATTTCTACCAGATAACTGCCTTATTCAGCGTGCCTCCGTTCCCCCAGGAATATGATATCAAAATGGTTGGTAGCGTGTAGATGAAAATGGAATCCCACAGCCAGTATTTGGTGTCTCTTCATTTGGAGGCAAGGCAATAAGGCAGTAGGCTGCTGAGCTGTACAAGCAGGTTGCAGATGCAGATAACGGAAGTTATTGTTTTTGCGTGCGCATACCTGTTTAACACATAAAATATTATCCAATCGTCTTCATTAGTACTTACAAAAGAACTTGCAGTATTACATAGGGTGTTCTGGATGGTCTTACACTTCCTGGCAAGGACCATTCTATCCCTCGTGGAAGATCGTTTTAAGCTTATCGTTGTGCTTAAATTTGCCTTGACTTTGAATTTCTTTTATACACTACTGCCTTACTCAAAAGTATAAATATGCGAGAAAGAAGGTGTGTATCGCCATGGCAACAGACCTAACTAATCTTGGAATGCCTTTGCTATGGGGATTCGTTGCCAGTTTAGCTCTACTTTTAGGCTGTTTGCTTGCATTTACCATAAAGCTTTCTAAGGAGACTATAGCCATCATAATGGCTTTTGGATCGGGCGTGCTTGTGGCATCTCTTGCATTTTCTTTAATGGAAGAGGCATTTGAGATGTCACAGTCAATCCTTCCAGTAATCATTGGGTTTGTTTCTGGTGGCTTGGCTTATACTATAGCAAATTACTATCTTAGCAAACGTTCACCACAAGGTAATATCAGACGCCGAAAAAAATCTCATGGGCCTGAAGCGGGTGGGGGAAAAAATGTCCCTGGTTCAGCCATCCTAGTTGGCTCAGTGATAGATGGTATACCAGAAAATATGGCACTTGGTATTTCGTTGGCGATAGGAGGATCAGTAGATCTTGTTCTCTTGACGGCTATTTTCATTTCCAATTTTCCAGAAGGACTATCGTCTTCAGAAGGCATGAAATCTAATGGGAGAAGTAGAAGATCGATATTAATTTTATGGCTAGTTGTTATCTTTATAGGATCGATTTCTTCAGCAATAGGCTTTAGCTTGTCTTCATATATAGAACCTTCCATGCTCGCAATAGCCCTGTCATTCGCCGCAGGTGCAATTCTGGTCATGCTTGGCGAATCGATGATTCCTGAGGCCTACGAGGAAGGAGGAGCCAGTAGGGTGGGCATTGCTATCCTGCTAGGCTTTGCACTGGCTTTCATATTGGGAAATGTTTAGATATACTTCGTTAGAAGCTCGTGACCCAAGGTCACGGATGTACTTAAAGTTCTAGAAATACTTGGTAACGTGCATTAGCATTCTACTAAAAATATTCAAGACAATATAAATTGAAATAGGTTTGATGGTGTGACACAATATCGTTCTTTTAGACGGAGTAGTAAATGATCTGCTTGTATTTTTATTCCGATTGCTTTCACGAAACACTGAAAATATCTAGTTGTGAGTTGATCATCACATCCAACAGTCGTTAAATGAAGTCATCTCATTATCCAGACTTCTTTCTCTATTCTCAAGAAGGCGCAGGGCTAGGGGTTAATCAATCAACCATTTGCAGAGACAGTCGGAGTCTCAACAGTTTGTTTACGATCTGGCAAAGTCTGATTTAGCTTATTACTATAAGCAGTCTTTAGATGGGATTGAGGAAGCCAAGAAAGAGGCTTGGAAGATATATAATGATGAGGCCGTTGCTGATAGGGAGAAACTATTAGCACTAAGGTTAATCATGCAAGCAGATGAGACTAGATTCAAACTACTCTCAGAAGGACCGGCTCTACTCGCAATCAAATCATTGGATGATAGATTGAACAGGATTGAAGGGATGGAAGAATAAATCCATAGATAATCTATCAGATAGGTTAGACAGGTTGGAAGTAGAAAGAGAAGTAGAGTCTGGTAGTAATGATGGAGTTGCGTATGCAACTGCACAAGAACTGGAACTAATGACTCCACATGAGAATTATGGTTTAACTGGCACGTGCGCGAAATTATGCCATATTACAAATCTGAGGTTATGCGACTTCATAACATAACAGGCGTGTAACAGATGAAGAATATAACAGGCGTGTCTTAGAAGGCGACGAGTCTATTTACCTGCCCCAGCCAAATAACAGGTTCGAACCTACTCATTATGGTGAAAGAGTCGCTCACGTTTTGGGACTTGATTACCAAGGGCTGTCGAGCGGGGAGAATTGGAGGATAAAATAGCAACTGGAATGATGGACGCTAAGGGCAATGCCTGGTATGATGAGGATCCAAATTATGTGTTCTAGATATTCTTTAACCAATCTTCACACGCGATGAAGGAAGGGAAATACGTTATGCTGCTTCTTATGGCATACCCGAAGCATACAGCAGCATCAATAAGGAGACTCCAATACTGACAATTTCTCAGCCGCACGTAGTCTACCGTATCGCCTATCGCATTATTTCGTACAAGACCATCGACACGAATTATTCCCTTACCTTCATCAGAAGGGTATCGACTTACAGCCATAGCGGTTGACAAGGAAGGCGCTTTGACAATAATGTGGGTTGATGGAACTGGCCCTTGGCAAGGACCTGCAAGGATCAGCAACACTCATATCTTTCGGCTTGGGGCCCACGTAGACATGTGTAAGCAGACCGACGAAGTGCTAACCGCTTTGTCACTAGATGATGTAAATGCAGCACTGAATGTTTCATGGGTCGAAGGTACAGGACTTTGGCAAGGGCCAAAGCTAATTTGGCCATAAATTGAGGTGTTCGATTTTAGACATGAATGAATTTTCAAACAAATCCCACCGAACCCGCCAAAATGCGGATTACATACACTAGTGTATTGGAGCCCATCGAGTTGCCAAGACGCGGATTAGAGATAAAACTGCATACCCGCCGTCGCAAACTTCCTTATTTCTTCTTGCTTTGGTGGATCTCTTCTATTACTTCCGCCAGATACTTTTTTACATCTTGCGAAGAAAGTTCTGAGTCTGTTTGTTGAATCGATTTTCCTGCGCGCCTTACAAGGCTGTCGACGGTATTTTCCACATTCTTAGACCATTCAGCTGAACCTATTCCACTAAGAAAGGCAGAAGGGTTTTCTTTAACTCGATTTTTCAGAGAGACTAAAATTTCCTTGTCAAAAGCTACTGACTGTGCAGAATAGTGAAGCCCGATTAATAGAAGATATGAGGAGATTGGCATAATCGAAAGGGTAGATAATCCAAAAGGCGGGTATGGAATAAGCTGCAACATTGAAATTTGTAGACCACTAAATAGCATCATAATCCCAGCGGCTGAAAATGCAAGAAACGTTTTTAGGTTCTGATTTGTGGCGTATTTCGACATAAGCATAAAGGAAATTGCAAAAAATATACCCCCCACCTGCTTCGTTCCTCCTAATAAATACAAAAGAAGGTTACTAAGGGAGGGATATGCAAAGATATACACGTTCAGCTGATTGACGATATAATCTGATGATACAAAAAAGTAGATTAACGGTAGGCTTACCAGAAGCCAGTATTTTTTCTTTCCTACACCCTTTGTGTAATTCGTGCTATAATTCTTTAGCATTATAGAGGTAGCCAACCAGATTAGTCCAAACATTGCCAGCGAACTAAATCTGTACACTTCGGAAAATACCAAGTTACGAGTAGCAGTTTTATCCCATGGGTTAGGTATAGGGGAAACGGGAGGAGATCTGGCTTCTATTTCAAATAGTATAGTAGCCAGCGCAGATGTCGCAGCCAAGAAAAAAATTGCGAATGCGGCGCCGTAGAGGATGATAGAAAGATTTTTGTTTTTCGTTAGCCAGAAAACAAACCTAAAAACTAATGCACCAACTATAACTATTGAAACAGATAGGTTATAGGCAACGAAAAAAGCGAGTAAATACATATCATACGTCATACTATTAAACGCACCGTAAATCAGTATGGTAATAATAGCTGCATTTATTGCAATAGACCCTAAGACAAACAGATAGGATAGGAATGAAAACCTTTGTTTGAGTCGTATAATTGAATGACCAGCTCTTTTGATAGAAAGGATTAGGAATATTTGACATGAAGTAATAATGACGAATACGAGAGTAAGATAGATTAAAGTGGACAAGGAAGAGCGGTCTTGATACGAATACAAAAAAATAGATCCGATAGTATTATCCAAAAAAGAAAGTGCAGTAATGACAAGTCCAAGTACTATGATAAAACGGTTATTAGCCAATAAAGCGACCAATAAAATGTTTTTATAATGAAGTAATTAATTACCTTTGCATTTAAGTTGAAAGCCATGTGCGAATACACTCTGGGAATCTTATGCTTAGTGACATTTTCGATAATTATTATAAACATAGAAAATACAGCATATGGATCAAAACAAGATCTGATTTTTACTCCGGAGGATATGCCATATAATAAGACATATTCTGATTGGGCACGTGAGTGGTGGCAATGGCATTTATCGATACCAGACGTAAAGGAAAATAACAGCTTAGCTCATCCTAGGGATATTTACTCTCCTGAAAAATGTTCATGGAATCAAAGCTCTAGCCCTGTTTGGTTCCTCCCCGATGGTAAAGACCAGCCTGACCTCTCAAACGCTGAAATCAGGGAGTGCATTGTACCAGAAGGAAAGGCATTGATGGTTCAAATTGTTGGGAGTGGCTGCAGCACAGGAGAGGGACTCAAAAATGATCAGGAATTGCTTGACTGTGCAGTATGGGTGCTACCCACTGCAGAGTTTTCTGCAAGTGTTGATGGGACAGAAGTAATGAATACAAAGTCTGATCCTAGTGACAGGGATGAATTCTATGTAGAGCCCTTCAAGACAAATCTTACATATGTTGGACGTAACTATTATGAAGTAGAACCGGGGACATATGATGGCATGGTTGCAGGATATTACCTTTTTGTTCCTCCGTTGCCTCCAGGTGAACATGAAATCAAATTCAGTGAGAGCGCGATTGAATTTCTCAGTGGCTTTCCTAGCGATAAAAGACTGAGCAATGTAGAATATCACATTACAGTGACGCCGGACACCTAATGAGTCGTTTGGCAGAATGATGTGGGTCTGCGGAAGGCGAATATGACTGTAACACATATGTGGCCGGCGACGAACCAACCGAATATGGGGGGATTAGTACACAACATACTCGATACGACTTCATAAACTGAGAATGACATCGAAACCATAAGCTGAGATATAGAGGAAGGATAAGAAGATGACAATCCTGGAAGTTCTATAATCTTTCGGGAACCATTAATAGCTTCATCTATTGATTATTTACTTATTTCGGAGGCCATGAGCTTATAATGTAGCGGCTTTAGGGAACCATTATATCGTATGAAATGTTCAGACAGAATGTCTTATTATCGTCTATATTTGTCCAGATGTTATCATATACTTGATCAGTTCTTTCCTGCCGGGCTACTGCATCTTCTAAAAATACTTCCCCCATAAATTCGATGTAATGTCTGCCTTTTTGCAATGGTTCTAGAAAAATCCAGTAGCCATCACAAACCGATCTCGTTCTACCCGGTTGAATATCATATACATTATTTTCTGGAAAATCGAGATCAAAAACTGGAGAGAGAAGCCGCTGTGGTTTGATTGCTTGGCTATCTAGAGCAGCTTCCACATGGAGCACCTGATCCATGGCAACAGTACAACGTCTAATCAATTCTGATTCAGTCTTCAAATCTGTATCTTCGCTAAATGAATCTTCTTTTTCAATAATTGGAAAAAGAATTGCTCTCTCAGACGGTATGACACATCTACGCTTGATTGGTTCAATATTTCCGAATGAGCCAGCAAGGAACCAAAGAACTGGATCTGTCTGATTTATCGCGGAATGTACACCGGTGGCATCAATTGCTGGATGAGTGTTTTTTGGGATAGAATAGAACCACTTGCACCACTTGACTACCGCATGTTGCAGTAGCAGCAGCTCCATCTATTTCACTCTTATATTGTAATTCACATTTACTTTTACTGTGCCCGCAGAACACGAGCCGGCGGTTCGAATGTCATAGTCGCCCCTTGGTAAAGGGCGCACAAAAGCCCAATACCCGCATGAGATAGCTGTAGTTTGGCCTGGGTTAGCATCAAAGACATTGTTTGGTGGGTATTCTATACTGAATGGTTCTGAGTAGACTAATTGCTGCGACAAAGGCTCACCATTTATGACTAATTCCTTCTTTGCTATGATCTCAATATCTTCCTTTGACCATCTGATCAAGTCTTCCTTAGTCTTTATCTCGGGATCTTCAGAAAAAGAGTTAATTGCGTTTATGAGTGGAAAGAACAATGCTTTCCCATGTGGGACTATAACTTCATGGCTCATGTAATTTCCGATGTCGAAAGAACCAGCAAGAAAGATGACGTCATAGTTATATTGAAACTGATTTGATCCCTGGATATCATGAACCATGCCAGGATTCTTATCCTTGGGGATAGAGATTATCCACTTCCACCATAACTCTGACCATTCAGACCATGACTTACCATATGGCTTGTCAGTGATAGAAAAAAGAGCTTGGGATAACATCAATTGTGTCTACAATTTATTCCTACTTCATAGCGCCTAATGCTTATATGGCCATGCAGTAACGCCTTTACTAATTCGAACATTTGAAATTCAAACAGAATTAATGAATATAAGCGTTACTTATTCGCAATATAGCTAGTTTACTCGTACAGTATATATCGCTTCCGTGGAGTAGGTGCCCGCACCATTCGCTTTCACATGAATCGTGTAGGGCTGGTCCCTCTTGGGTAGTGATTTTATGAGAAGACAGTAACCGGCAGCTACTGTTGGCAAACTTGCTCCAGGCTGATAAGCTACCTCCTCCAACTCGCACTTCTTGTGAACCTCCAGGTTAAATTCTGGAGACTCTATCCGAAAATCCTTCAAATTATCTACGATGGGTACTCCGTCAATGGTGACGTTATTCGGGTCGGGAGGATTTTCACCATTATCAATGTCTTTATTAGCTTCAGAACGACGCTTAGTTTCATTGTCAAAGCTTGGATCGTCATTAGTGTTGATCGCTGTGGTTATAATCGGCAAGAAAAGACTTTGATTAGGGCTGATGACCACCTCTTTCCTAAGAGGCATCTCATCCAACTTAGTTCTAGTCCTAAGGAAGACGACTGATCCATCAGTTTTGTCTGGATTATCTGACACCAGATTATTCCATGAATCAGCCAAGTATTCGCCAGACGGTTTTATTACTTCCATGATTATCGTAAACAAGAACTACTTTATAAGTAATATTAATACTCTACCAATGCATTTGACTGAAATGAAGCCGCTAACTCGAGTCGTCAGATGCTATTCCAGTTCCGTTCTGATCGGTTTTATCAGCGCATCGGTGGAAATCGGTTTCCTAATGAAACATCCTATGCGCTTGAGAGCATGCACTTCCCTAACCGCCTCCAAATTTATTTCGCCTGGTGTCATAAAGCAGACTTTAAATTTGATGCCTTTTCGCTACAATTTTTGGCATAACTCAAAACCATTCATGACGGCATATGCACCTCTACAATCAATAAATCATAAAAATTAGGCTTAAAGTCAGCCAAAGCTCTTACTGAATTATCATAACTGTAAACTTGTACCGTTCTATCCATTTTCCAAACTTGTCCGTAAAGTAAATGCTATATCTGAATTGTCATCAACTGCGAGGATTCTCTTATGTTGGGCTTGTGAATCTCCTATTGGTGGATGTGTCAAGCCATTGTGTTCTGTGCCAATGCGATGATCTAATTCATTGTTCACATTTGATTTTGTCTTAATCACATTCCTTCCCCATATCCTAACTATTATCCATCACGTTATTCAAATAACTACTGCATTTTTGCTTCAATATACATACACGCCTTCACATGCCTAAACCCAACGGCTAGATAGTAGATGAGGATGTGAATGAATTTTCGACCGGATCCGTCCGAACCAGCCCAAAATGCGGATTACATACACTAGTGTATTGGAGCCCACCGAACCCGCTTAATTTTCATCCGAATCCAAAATCTATAAAGGCTACTAATGATTTTGTATGTTAATCACCTAGTAGAAAGAGTTGAACGTGGAGAACTAGCCCGCGGAACAATAAGAAACCCAATTAAAGTAATTAAGTTACATGACTGAATGTAACTTAAATACTCTCTATCGTCAAAAACGTTCAAAAACCGTTTAAAGCTTAACTCGTGGATTGATACAGAAGGTCAAGGCCAATCAGTGCCTCAGAAAGAAAAAGGGTTAAGGTTATTCAACATCTGACACTAACACTATTCAGTCCTTTTGCTTCTCACCAGGGTGCACCAGGCATCTTTACTTGTTCTCCGCCGCCGCCGGCTACCCCAAGTCTGTCTCTTGGGTCTGATAATGCACTAACCTGACCAGAAGTCATGTTTTCTGTTTGTTCTGTAGCGGTCTGAGCTTGTTCTGTAGCGTTCTGAGCATATACCATATGAATGCCCGATGTGCCTAAGGTCAAAACTGCCAGTGCAGCAATGATTGTGGTTTAACGATAAATCAGCCTCACAAATCCATTAGAATCATGATTCTTCAATAGCAAGTTCCTCGCTATTTAATTTATTTATTCATACGGGTTCATATAGTTCCGTGCAGTAACTGCTACATTAGATTATGTCGGTACTGAAAGAGGTTTTAGATTATGTTGGTATTTGGTCATGACTTACCTCGCCGCCTACTCGACAGTAAGTAAATGTTATGATTTTTTAGCATTAGAGTGTAGACCTAGTTTTATACAAAGTTGTACATGTTATAGTGTCCATTGTGGCAAAATAGGAACCTGCACAAGGTAGCCTCAAATATCTCCGAATCCTTTTCGGCCGCCTTTACCTTTATTTACTGGTTGGAGTATAACAAAGTTCAGTCTTCTCTTTACTCCTTCAATTCTGAACAAGAATGAAGCAATATTTCCGGGGTAGGCGGCCGGCGAGTTTAGGCACATGCATGCGTTGCGGCCGTCTATCTTTTTACTAATTGCATGCAATTCTTTTATCTATGATTACTTTATTGCGGCGGCAGAAAATATGAAGTTTTAAATTTGTTGAGTCAATAATACACTTATGACATACATTATTGGCATAGAAGCTTGCTGTCCAGGAATGAAAACTATGGTAGAACATAACAGTATAAAACCCAACGTAACTCTAGGCAGCGAAACGGCTCAAATGTTTGTAAGAGGAAATGATAATCTAATACATGATTATGACCAGATAAAATTTTGCCCTTTTTGCGGAAAGAAGGTTAGAATTATAGACGGATAGAATATTTTTTACCGATAGTAGTTCAATAGTAACAAAGTCCTGAGTATGAAAGTGTTTAAATTTCACTCGTGACATGTCATAAGCCAGAAAGGGAATATTGTTTAAGTAGCAATAGCGAAGAACTTAAAGTAGCAATAGTGAACGCAATACAAACAGCATTCGGTGGCATTATGCTGAACCTGACACTTAACAATATGCTTGACGGCAAGGTATTCAGTCAACAGCTGAATAGATATCAGCTAAACGGACGTTATTAGGTTAACTTAGAGACAACGAGATAGCGGCCGGCACACCCAGAAAAAAGGATATACCATAGGTCCAGGAACTAGACTGAAGTACACATCATCCGCGACACAAACAAGAACAGCAAGAAAATAACAAGAAGACTTGAAAGATTTGTTTGTCAGTCTCATTTCACTCAATCCAGATAAACCAAATAGAAATAACCCAAAACACTAATGCAATCTCGAAAACTTGCAATTATAACTACAATATCAGCTTTATTACTTGTGATATCTGCGGTCTCTACTGTAACACCTGAAAGTGTATCTGCGTACGAGAAGAACCAAGCGACATCGCAAACAAGCGCTTGCGGTAACGAGTTTATCCCTATTAATATAGGGTGTCAAAATACGTGACGAGAACGCAGCAGCATTAACGGCACAGCAGACATTTCCAGAGGTAAAGTTAGTTCAGGAAAAGCCGAGTCATCCACCTAAAACACCACCACCTCCACCACCTGAAGAAATCTGTGGTGACCAAATAGATAACGACGGGGATGGACTAGTAGATGAAGACTGTCCAACAGAACCACAAACATGTGAAGAGTACTTTACTGCATTCCTAACACCTGAGAAGATAGCGGCGTTTGAGGCCCTTCATTGGCTTGGAGGTGAATTCGAAACCTTAGAAGAGGTCTGTGTACGGCTGGATGCCTTATCTTCAGAAGACCAAATGCACGCATTAGATCTCTTGCCCCCTATTCTACGGGACGCCAATAGGGATGGTATTCCTGATGACCCCATAGCAGATGACGCTACCATCCAACAAGTAATAGACTGCTTAGAAAGAGTCTTAGGTCTACAGACCGAAGAACCACTAGAAGGATAACAAACACAAAAGCCCTATCCTCATTTTTTGAATCCGTATTTTCTGACATAGTTTGAATGTTTGAATATGTGTTACTAACTAAGGTACTGGTCCAATAAGAAACAAACTTCAACACCAAATGACATAGACTACGACAAAAGCAAGACTTCATATTCTGACGTATTAGACGCACTGCTACAACTGTCATTAACAATTCAATATAAATGACATGAAAAAAAATAGAGAGGGCTTAGCAGTCTTGACATGGACCTCCGCTTACGGTCGTGACTATCCACACCCTGAACATGGGGGGTCCGCTTACGTTCGGTTAGCCGCATCCATTGCAGTTACCGTTGGCGTTGGCGGTCAACAAGCATCGCATGGACCGCCCCGTCCGCCGGAACCGCCATGACCTCCACGGTGCCTCTTCTTATGATGCTTCTTGTGGTCTTTGTGGTCGCCATCGTCATCGCCACCGCCGACGATGCCGAAGCACCATCAGTTGCTGCAGATGATGCAGCACTATGCTTGAGCAAGTTCAGGCCTTTTGAAAACCTCTAATGCATACCTGATAGTATGCATCACAGTGTGCAGTGTGTATCAGTACACTTCTTTTTCCTCTGCTTATTACGCCTCTGTATCCATCTTTTGTAGATGCAAGATGTCCTAACGGCACCCACAAAAGTCCGAGCGGCGATTGCGAGAAGGTGATTCATAGCGGGGGGTGTCCAAATGGTTACCATCGAAGCCCGGATGGAGATTGTGAACGAGTCTCTTCTTCAGATGGTAGCAGTGGGACACGGAATTCAAATGATGAAGAGGATGGTGATGAAGATAAGGAAAGAAGTGAGAATACAGATAACGACGCCAACGAAGACCAAGAAGGTAACGATACTGACAAGTCTTCATTTTTCAACAGCGAAACTCCGTCATTACAGTTTATAGAATGCAAGGGATCGGGGCCCTCAGCCAACAAGATAAGAGCACCAGAGTGGCCTAGAGAACCACCTTCCATAGATGATTGTTTTTGTATTTACAGGCTAGTCAAACCTGGAATGTCTGGCAGCCCAGTGATCTCTTTCGGTGTAACCAATTCTGAACCTCGGCTTGCCGGAATATGCATATCCACAATAGGAGCCCGTAGAGGGGCAGCACAACCGTCAAGATATATTGAAGAGATTATTGCGGGAGGTGTAAGTGCTGGCAAATATTTAGACAACCCTACCTAATCCTAAAGGTTTCGTAAAGTAGCTCAGAAATTGAGTTAAATCTGTAATCTTGATAAACCAAGGGAGGCAAACATAGCGCTTGAATTTATGAAAGTAAAGAACAGGTTAAGTCTACAAACCGTTACCGTAGACCAAAAAAGTTGAGTTCTTAAAGTTAAGTCTACAAACCGTTACCGTAGAACAAACGATACGTTGTGGATAGAATTTGGTACTTAAGTCTCAACTATCATATAAGAAAATGTCATATTGCAGGGTCTTCAGCATCTACATATTGCTCTTAGGTTTTAGCTATATATACAAACCTCGTTTGAAAACTGATATCATGATATTGACCTTGATCGTAGTCCACCGCACTACGCGATTTAAGAAGAGATAGAGCGATCGACTGACCTATTTGGTCAAATGATCAACCCGTTCCTGATGTTGAGTTCTGACCTGCTGCTGTTGTAGTAGTGGTAGTAGAGGTCATATTGGCAGTCGAAGTCGCATTGGTTGCCGGCAAGACTTTCAAAGTCATGATGTGGCCATCATTGAGTCCCTCATATATGAGTCCACCATATCCTGGCCACATTTGAAAGAGAGGTATCATGGGATTGAAATAGTCAGAAGCTGCTAATAATTTACCTGTGTCCGCTTCACGCCATATCATCTGTTCTTTATAATTGGCTCCAATCGGTCCAGCATCATAATCTAATGGGTTGGTGATGTTAGTTTTAATATTTGTACCCACTAGCACACGCTGGTCAGCAGGACCAATAAGTATAGTCCATTCTGGAGTCCTCTGATCTACACTCCAGGCAAGTGTCATGTTACCGGTCTTTGGGTCAAGATCGACAGCCGCAACCTTTCCTGGACCAGGATCCATATTGTAGATGCGATTATTTGTGGGATCAAATGAAGGTATGGAAGGAATATAGCTAATTTGTCCTGGTTCTAAAGGTATAGGCTGGATCCTCGTAATCTTGCTTGAGTTAGCTTGTGAGATGGCAAATACGCTAACTGGTACATTGGTAGGAGATCCTCCATTGGTCTGACATATGACCCAGTCATGCATTATTCCGCATGCTGATGCAGCTGTCTGATTTGGTAGTAGATATGGAACAGGACCCCAACTCTCGTCTGGTGTCAGATTCTGGCCATCCCATACGTATCGATACATGTCTGTAGTACCTGGTAGGTATACATAATTTGTACCATTGTATTGTGTGGCAGTAACACGGCCTCCGATCAGCTGGTCTATTTCCTCCCAATCAAGTATCTCCAATGTATTAGAGTCAACAGCAACCAACGTTGAAGAATTGCCTGGGCATTGGATAACAGCATTAAAGCCTTGCAGACCGCAGCCGGATTCTATAGCCAAGTTCTTCATGACGAGTGTACCATCTGACCAGCCGCCCATGCCGTTAAAGCATCATCATATTGATATGTTTCATTGGCTCAGCAGCTGCAGAACTAATCTTATGTATATCTAAGAATCTTGGCAAGCGCTTTCCAGTGCAACTTTTTTGAAAAAAGAAACGATAAATAAAAATAAGCAGCACTATTTCTTATATCATAGGGTATGGGATTAATTGCCGAAGCCGGCTACCAAAAGCCACTTAAATCAGGGCAGACCAAATCAGAGTTCGCTGGGGAGAAATATCTATGGCCGATTTAGAAACTGTACCTGAAAAGCAGCGTGCTCTTGTGTTCCAAGGCGGAGGTTCTCTAGGAGCTTATGAAGCTGGAGCTTATCGCAAAATATACGATTTTCTCACTGAGCGAGATAGGGCTGGCGGGAAGAAGGGGAAGAATATTTTTGATATTGTTGCAGGCACATCCATCGGCGCAATGAACGCCGCGGTTTTAGTAAGCTATGTTACTGAAAAGAGAACCTACGAAGGCTCTTCTGAATGGCTCATAAATTTTTGGAAATATCTTTCAAAAGAATCAACGATTGAAATGAACCCATTTTTTAAACCATGGTGGGATTACTGGCATGCAGTTAACAGAGATACTGCATCAGGAGAAGGCGCTAGACGTTATTATTCATCAAAGGAATTTGGTGTATTGGGGGTTCCCACAGTTTTCAACCCCTTCACACCTGCCATTGATACCAAGTTCTATGATCCGTACAACATCTGGTTCAAATTTGACAAGGAACCGCTAAAACGCAGCTTAGAACGCTTTGCTAAGTTTCCGATTTCAACAAGTTATGAAGATAATCAACCAAGGCTAATATTGATGACAGTTGACGTTGCTGAAGGAATACCAGTGACATTTGATAGCTATCCCAAGGAGGATGGTCACAGCAAAACAGAATATGGGAGACATGTTACCAGTGATGGCAAGGATATAGGTTTTGAATATGTAATTGAATATGATGAAGGAATCACTTCAGATCATGTAATGGCAAGTGCTTCTGTCCCAATTAATTATGATTATACTAAGCTTGAAGTAAGTAGCTATGATCGTGGTGCGAATGGACCGAACATGTACAGGCAAGAGGTTAGGAATTATTGGGACGGAGGAATTATGACCAATACTCCATTTAGTCGAATGATCAAACTCCATAGAGATTACTGGAAAAGAGTTAAAGGCCTGAAAGATAGAACGCCAAGCCTAGGAATAGCTGTTATTAATGTTCATCCCGCCAGACAGGAGGAAATACCGACAGACCATGACGGTGTAATAAATAGAGACATAGATATCAGATTCTCAGACCGTTCTCAAAAAGACGAAGAGATCCTACTTCTCATCTCCGACTATATTGATCTAGTAGATCATTTGAGTAGAATTGCAAAGGATAGTGGCGCTGATGAAAAGGTTATTACTGATCTGCTGAATAGTACAACTGCAAATCACGGAATGTTCACTGAGCCCCGAACTTACCGCGATATGTTGGAACCAAGATGTATTATAGATGAAATAATACGAATAGAACGGAAGAATGACGAAGATACCATTTCGAACAAAACATATGATTTCTCGGCGGGAACGGTTCGACAATTGGTTGAAGACGGCTTTACATTATGGATGAGTAGCATTACATAAGTGAGCATTAGTATTGATATGATGTTGACACCTTAGATTAATTTCACGTAAAATGGGGGGGGTCGGCAAGCAAATTTATAGACAGGTCTAAATTGTGTTAGTGCTCGCTAGGCCCCGAGCATAAATAAGATTTATGGAAGTTAGCGGATCGTTTAATGAATTACACGAAAGAAAAACTCGAGTTTGATTAAGCGTGGATAGTATATACTCAGAGAGAAGAATGACGATTTTAGGATTAACGTCAAATATAGTTACAAGATTGAGTTTAGAAATTTTATTTTGATCATCTTATAGCACTAGACCCACAATACTCACGCCATCGAGTAGTAATCTTTTCTCATTCAAGTCTCTAGCCTAGGATTTAGAGGGCTTAATCACGTGGTATAGGAATGTATTGCTAAGTGTGGTGCGCTACAATGTAGCGCATAGTTCCAAAATTGTGAATTTGACTGGTTCTAATGGTAGATTTAAGTCAATTGGCCAATCACTATGTCTGCTATCTGGAGTTAGTCTACTAACAGAGTAAAAATATAGCCAATATTATACCAGTGATCGGATGTTGGTCAGGTCTAATATCTCTATATCTTCCCTTCTCTCTCTATATCTTCCCTTCTCTCTCTATATCTTCCTTCTTCCAAAGATGGCTCTATATCTTTTTTCTTTTCTCCATATCTTCCTAAGGTAAATCTATCGTTTTAAAAAAGCAAAAATCATGAACCTTAATTTCTCCATATGAAAAACCCATCCTTTCTAACCACGGTATCTATTGATCTTGATAAGAAGTTACTTTTTGATAGTGTCTTTTGATCTCCTACTTATGATTTTTTTTGTT
>Ga0315534_1000020_pt1 | contig 74252 bp, 61 predicted proteins | sample SalMarSW160240MG_FD_203094 | JGI IMG/M metagenome (GOLD analysis project Ga0315534, IMG submission 203094) | Salt marsh sediment microbial communities from the Plum Island Ecosystem LTER, Massachusetts, United States - Salt Marsh Sediment SW1602-40 ... | reverse complement strand
TTGCACCGCCGCGATTTCACGATCAACACCTTGGCGCTGCGTCTCGATGGCCGGCATTACGGCCAGCTGCTCGATCACTGGGGAGGTGGGCGGGATTTGCGCGAACGCAAGATTCGCGTGCTCCACTCCATCAGTTTCGTGGACGATCCCACGCGCATGCTGCGGGCTGTACGTCTCGAGCAGCGCCTTGATTTTAATATCGAAGCGCGCACCCTGGAGCTTCTGCAACAGGCGCTTCCGCTCCTGGATCGGGTGAGCGGCGAACGGCTGCGCAGTGAACTGGTCCAGGTCTTCCACGAAAACCGTATGCCGCAGATCATGGCACGCTTACAGGAATTGGATTTACTCCAGACGATCCATCCTACGCTGGTCTGGGATGCTTGGCTCGAGGACCGCGTATCGCGCGTGCTCGATTTCATCGCGCCTGCGGCGTGGTGCCTCGAAGATACACCGGGGCAGGGATTTCTTATGTATTCGCTCCTGTTCTTTCGCCTTTCGCCGAGGGAGATTCACGCGGTTTGTAATCGCCTGCATTTCCCCTCCGGCTTGATGGGCCAAATTCTCGAAGCCGCAAGCCTGGGCCGGGAGTTGCCTGCGATGCTGGATGGTGCGAAAGCGAGCGAATTGACGGCGCGTATGGATGAATGCCGTGAAGCGGCATTGGCAGCAACCTGGCTCGCGCTGCAGGGTGAAACGCAGGCCCAAGAGGCCATCGGCCGATATTTGAGCACCTGGCGATTTGTGGCGCCGAAGACGGACGGCGAAAGTTTACGCGCGCTTGGCTTGCCGCCGGGTCCGGGCTATCGACGGATTCTCCGTGTGCTGCGGGCAGCCTGGATCGATGAAGAGCTACACTCGAAAGCGGGGGAGGAAGCGCTGCTGCAGAAATTGATCGAACGGGAAGCTTCCCATGGTTGAGGTGCTCGATTTCCGCATCCGGCCCGCAGTCGAAGCGGACCTGCCAGAAATGGAATGGGAAGGCGAATATAGCCAATACCGGCGTGTCTACCGGCATGTGATGGAAGAAATGCAATTGGGCAGGCGCTTGATTTTCGTTGCTGAATGCAGCGAGAAGGTCGTGGGTCAGATATTCATCCAGTTCAACGCACATCGCGCGGACATTCATAAAGGTGTTCTAAGCGCCTACCTGCACGCTTTCCGCGTCCGGCCGGCCTATCGGAAGCGAGGAATCGGGACGCGTCTGGTTCTTGAAGCGGAGTCCGTTCTGCGTGATGCGGAATACGACCGCGTGGTGATCGCCGCCGCAGTGGAAAACCTCGAGGCTCGCAAGCTGTACGAACGCTTGGAATACCGTGTGTATAAAACCGACCCGGGTCGTTGGTCTTTCATCGACCACAAAGGCAAGCTGCGCCGAGTCAACGAACCATCGCTGCTGCTCGAGAAGTGGCTTTGATATTGCCGGCTGCTCCGGTCGCACGATAAAATCCGCAGACTACTCATTATCATTAAAGCCGCACTGCAACCGAGCGTATGACTACCTCACTTTCGCAAACGAGTCTTTTTGATGGATGATGAACTGAAAACGAAACCTCTATTCAAAGCAATTGAATTTGCCGTACAGGCACATAGTGGGCATTTTCGCAAAGGGACCTCCGTTCCGTACATCGTGCATCCGCTTGCGGTGGGCCGCATCCTGGCGGTATCGGGATGCGAACGCGATCTCGTCATCGCCGGCTTCCTGCACGACACGGTGGAGGACACCGCGGTGACGTTGAGTGAGATTCGAGTGAGCTTTGGAGAGTGGGTGGCGAATCTGGTTGCCGCCGTTACGGAATCCGACCGTTCGGCACCGTGGCGAGCGCGGAAGCAGGAAACGCTGGACAAACTTCAAGTCGCCGATGAAGACGTGCTTGTGCTCGCGCTGGCCGACAAAATCGATAACATGCGATCCATTCGGCATTATTTACAGCGCGAGGGGGAACAGCTCTGGGAGCGCTTCAACCGCCCGCGCGCCGATCAAGCCTGGTATTTTCGCTCCCTGGCGGCTTGTTTCCAGGCGCGAATTCAGCGGTCTCCGGCTGTGGACTTACTGCCGCAATTCATTCGCCTGGTGGATGTGGTGTTTCCGGCATGAATCGAAGGGTTTTCGAGCGACGTGGCACGAATCTTGAACCCTGTTAAGAGTCGCTCTGCGATGTTGGATGGGATTCCACGGCCCGCCATTCTCGTAAGTCGACGGGCAAGAAGTGTGAAGGTCGTTGTTCTGCAAACATGTGTTTGGAGAGGATTGCTCCTTGGTGAAAGTCGTTCGCTGCGAACGTTGGCAATTCATCGGCTTCGTCGTGCTTGTGACCATTGCTAGCACGATCGCTTGTTCGTTTCCTGCCGTTTTTTCTCCCAAAGAAAGCACTCCCAACAATCAAGATGGCGATACCTTTCCCACGGTCACCCCGACGGCCACTCAACATCCGCTGATTTCCTTGCTGCCGCCTTCACGTGCGCCGGGCGAGGAAGTGCTTCCCCCAACACCCGACCCAGTACGAAACACGCCGGCGGTGCGCATGGACGTGCTCTACCACGTCGTGCAGCCAGGAGAGACGTTGGGGCTGATCGCCGAACAATATGATGTTTCCGTGCTGCAAATCAGTCGGGCAAACCAGTTATCGAACCTCGATTATCTTGCCGTGGGACAGCTGCTCGAAATCCCGGCACCCATTCCGCAGCCCGAAGGCTCCAGTCTTAAACTCATCCCGGATTCGGAACTCGTATATGGGCCGGCAAGTGTGATTTTCGATCTACCAGCTGAAATCGTGGACTGGGACGGGTACCTATCCGGGTACACCGAGGAGGTCGAGTTTGAGGTGCTGAGCGGCGCACAGATCGTACAACTCGTGGCGCAGCGGTATTCCGTCAACCCGCGGCTGCTGTTGGCTCTCCTCGAGTATCAGGGCGGCTGGGTGACAAACACGGATATCGATGGTATGGCGAGAGTTTATCCGCTTGGCTACCAGCGACAAGATTGGGGTGGTTTGTTCGTGCAGCTATCCTGGGCCGCCGATCGGCTCAACCAGGGTTACTACCTGTGGCGCGCCGGCTGGGCGGGTCCGCTGGTTTTTTCTGACGGCAAGGTCGTCGTGCCGGGACCTGGTTTGAACGCCGGAACCGTGGGCGTGCAATACCTGTTCGCGCAGCTATACGACGTCGAGGCCTGGCGAGGCGTGGTCTCTGCGGAGGGCTTTATCCAGACTTACGTAGCGTTGTTTGGTGATCCTTTCGAGCGTGCGATCGAACCGCTCGTACCGCCGGATCTGGAACAGCCACTGCTGCAGCTTCCTTTCGAAGATGGCAAGTTGTGGTCCTTCACCGGAGGTCCTCACTCCGCATGGGGGGAGGGCGCGGCGTGGGCTGCGCTGGACTTTGCCCCACCGGGATATGCGCTGGGATGTGGCTATTCCGACGAGTGGGTCGTGGCCGCGGCCGATGGACTGGTTCTGCGCGCTGAGAACGGTGAAGTCATCCTGGACCTCGACGGGGACGGCTCCGAGCAGACCGGATGGGTGCTGCTCTACATGCACGTCGAAAGCCGAGAGCGAGTCGAAGTGGGAACCTATCTTCACGCCGGGGAGCGAATCGGGCACCCGTCTTGCGAAGGTGGATTCGCGACTGGTCTTCACGTACACATCGCACGTAAATTCCGGGGCGAATGGATCGCCGCGGACGGACACCTTCCTTTCGTCATGGACGGATGGGTTTCCGCGGGGGACGGAACGGCATACAGTGGCACGCTGCGCAAGGAACAGGATACAATAGAATCTTGTGAATGCCGAAATGAGACCAATCAAATCGGACGGTGACGACTCTAAGCGACACCGTGCTCGATGGGAACGACGTCAGAGATTGTTCTTGATGACGTTCGCACTCTTAATCGCCGTGCTGGCCTGTTCGCGCGGGGATGTTCCCTTGCAGGAGGCCATCGGCTCGGGAAGTCTGCCAAGCCCGACTACGGCAGCCGAGCAGCAGGTCGCCGAAGTGGAACCGACCGATACCGTCGAGGCGGTTCTTTCGACCGTGATGCCGGAGGCACCGGAACCGGTGGTCACGCCGACGTTCCCGCCGACGGCTACAGCCCAGTCCGACGAAGAGCCTGAAACGTTGGTGTATGAGGCACAGCCCGGTGACAGCCTGCATTCCGTATCGGTTCGATTCGGTGTTGTCCCGGAGGACATCACTTCAACGGAACCTTTGCCGGATGCGAGAGGGTTGATCAATCCCGGCCAATGGCTTTTCATTCCAGATCGAATTGGGAACTCCGGGCCGAACGAACGTTTGCTCCCGGATAGTGAGATCATCTTTTCGCCGCATGCGGTCGAGTTTGACGTTACCGCGTTTGCCGCACCATACGGCGGCTATCTCACGAAGTACCGCGAATCGCTTGGATCTCCTTTCCGTCCGGGGACGGAGGTTTTATCGGTCGCAGCGCGGGATAACTCGGTCAATCCGCGTATCATGCTGGCCTTGCTTGAATTCGAATCCGGCTGGGTTACCAATCCGACCGCTCCGGTGGGAGATGATTTCTCGTATCCCATGGGCCACGTCGCCGGACAGTCTCCCGGGCTCTTCCGTCAATTGGGTTGGGCGGCGAACGAACTCGGCAACGGCTATTATGGCTGGCGGGCGGGAAGTATTACCGAGCTAGAATTTTCAGATGGAACGTCCCTTCGGTTGGCGCCTGATTTGAACGCCGGGACCGTTGCCATTCAGTACTACCTCTCGTTGGACCGAACCCAGGCGGAGTGGGAACTTGCGCTGCAGGAATTCATGGACGTGTATCGGGATTTCTTCGGTGACCCCTGGGCCTACGAACACCCGCTGTATGAGTACGGCGTCGAACAACCGGAATTGATCCTGCCCTTCCTGCGAGGACAGGTGTGGGCGTTCACTGGAGGGCCGCACGGCGCTTGGGAACGCGACAGCGCTTGGGCTGCACTCGATTTTGCCCCGGCGTCGATCGAATCCGGGTGTGTTAAATCCGACAGTTGGGTCTTGGCGGCCGCACCGGGATATATCGTGCGCAGTGAAGAAGGTGTGGTGGTCTTGGATATGGATGGAGACGGTCGCGAGCAGACAGGATGGGTGTTGCTGTATCTGCACATTGCCACGAAGGATCGCATTCGCGCGGGCAATTACGTCGAAAGCGGAGATTATATCGGCCATCCGTCCTGTGAAGGCGGCACTGCAACGGGCACGCACATCCATCTTGCGCGCAAATACAATGGCGAATGGATCCTCGCCGACGGTCCTCTGCCCTTCGAGCTGAGTGGCTGGGTTGCGGTGGCAGGTGCAGAACCTTATCAGGGAGCACTTGTCAAAGGAGACCAGATCGTGCTCGCCTGCCCATGTGCTTCCTACGAGACGTTGATTCAAAGATGAAGTTGCGCTCGAGACGTAGGTTGGTTGCTTATACGGCGATTCTGGCTGTCATAAGCGCTTGTTCATCTGCGCCGCCTTCAACGCTGAATGTCCCGGCGTCGCCTTCTCCGACTGCACAGAGCGGTCCGACGCCGCTTCCCATCCGCACGCGGCATGCACCGGGCGAGGTGTTCGATTACGAAGCCCAGAACGGTGACACCTTGCCGGCGCTGGCGGCGCACTTCAACACCAGCGTGGAAGAGATTCTGGCTGAAAATCCCGACCTGCCGGCTGGCGTGACGACGCTTCCGCCAGGTTACCCGATGCGCATCCCGGCTTACTATCAACCATTGTTGGGATCTCCGTTTCATATTCTGCCGGATAGTGAAGTCATCAACGGCCCCACGACGATCGGGTTCGACATTTCCGAGGAAATCCGCCAGCGCCCCGGCTTTCTCGCCGATTTGTCCGATTACGCCTACAGCCAGCAGCGGGAGGCGTGGGACGTGGTTGAAGTCGTGGCGCGCAATTATTCCGTCAACCCCCGATTGCTGCTGGCCCTGCTGCAGTACCAAACGCAAGCGCTCACCCAACCTTTTCCGAACGACGAGGAGGATCGATTCCCGCTCGATTATCGTAATCCTCGATTTCCGGGGTTGTACGGGCAATTGATCTGGGTGGCCGAAGAGATCAACGACGGCTATTACGGTTGGCGCGAGGGAAGTCTGCGGGAGTTGGAATTGACGGATGGTTTACTCGTGCGGCCCGATCCCTGGCTCAACGCCGGTACGGTCGCAGTGCAATATGTCTTCGCCAGCCTTTACGGGCAGGAGGATTTCAACCAGGCCGTCAGCCCGGACGGATTCTATCAAGCGTATGTTTCTCTGTGGGGAGATCCTTTTGTCCTGAAAGAGGATTTTATCCCTGCCAATTTACAGCAGCCGGAATTAATGCTTCCCTTTGCACCCGACCGCGTCTGGGATTTCACGGCGGGTCCTCACTACTCGTGGGGCCGGGCCTTGCCCCTGGGTGCCCTGGATTTCGGACCTCCATCCGAGGAGAGCGGTTGTATTCCGTCCGCTGAGTGGATCGTGGCGCCGACGAGCGGGTTAATTTCGCGCAGCGGTGAAGCCGCCGTGGTGCTCGACCTCGATGAGGATGGCGACGAACGCACCGGCTGGGTGCTGTTCTTCTTTCACGTGGCAACGGACGATCGTATCGCCGCAGGCGCGCAGGTACAAAAAGGGGATGCGCTTGGACATCCCTCCTGCGAAGGGGGAAAAGCCACGGGAACGCACGTGCACATCGCCCGCCGCTACAACGGCGAGTGGATTGCGGCCGCCGGGGTGATCCCGTTCGTGCTCGACGGCTGGTTGGCTGCGTACGGCGATGCCCCTTATCAGGGAACTCTCACCAAGGGATCGAAGGTCGTCGTAGCCAGTGAGTATTCCTCCGCAGAGACTCGCATCTTCTACGAAGTGCCGCAGTAAAATCCACCCGCGCAGATCACCGCGGCTCACTTCTTCTTCTTTGCAGATTTTGCATCCTTCGGCTCGGGATTGACTACCAGATCCGGCCTCGGAAGAACCTTTGTCAGGTGGGTGAGGCGATTTCCCTCATTCAGATCCACGATTTGTTTCCCGCTCGCCGTACGCGCTTTACGGGGCGCATCGGAGAAGCGCAGCGAGCGGCTTGCCCCGCGCAGGCGGTGGGCGATGAGGCGATCGCTGGACGTGCCGATTGCGGCGCCGATGAGGTGAATCGCTTCTACGGATTTCCAGGCAAGCACACCCTTGCCGTAGCGGCCCTGACTGGGGAACTGACTCAACACGCTTCGTTTGGCCTGGCCGTCTTCGCTGATCAACAGGAGTTCATTTTTGGAACGGACGACGCCGAATCCCACGAGGCGATCTGCATCGTCCATGCGCATGCCCATGACGCCGGCAGCGGCGAGTCCGGTGGGGCGTACCTCGGATTCGGAGAAACGTATCGCCATCCCTGCGCTGCTGACGAGGCAAACATCATCCTCGCCGCTCGTCAGACACACCCAGCCGATCTGATCCCCCTCGGCGACGCGCATGGCCTGGAATGTTTGTGACGAAGGGCCGGGCAGGATTGACAGGTCGGCTTTTTTGAGCATGCCTTGCTGCGTGCAAAGGAGAAGATAGCTGCCCGTGTTTTCCCGGCCCGCCCATTCCGGCGACAGCGCCAAACCCGCGACGATTTCGTCTGCGGGCGTGAAGGGTGAAATCGCGGCGACCGCTGATCCATCGTCGGGCACGTCACACTCGGGAACGGTATGAATCGGTAGGGCGACCGCCTGACCTTCTTTGTTGAAGAGGTAGAGCGTGTCGCGCACGCTGGTGCCGATCACCAGTCTGGGAGCTTTGCGGCTGGCCAGGCGGGGGAGACGTGCCGTAGGGGAGCGCGAGATCAAGCCGTCACGGAGAATCGTGACCCAGGTTTCCTTGGCAGGTGCAAGATCAGCGGCGGTCAGGACTTTGCCCTTCGCCTTTCCGCTGCCGGTCTCGACGATCTGTGTACGCCGACGGTCGCCGTAAGTTGTCTTGATCTGCGTGATCTCCTCGGTGATCAAGTTCCTCATTTTCTTTGACGAGCGCAGCAACCCCTCCAGGGTCTTGATCCGGGCTACCACTTCCTTATAATCCGTTTCGATTTTTTTCCGCTCCAGGCTGGATAGTCGTCTCAGCGGCATATCGAGGATGGCCGTGGCTTGGATATCGCTCAGTTTCAGATTTTTCATCAGCCGGTTTTTCGCCTGCAAGGCGTCCTTCGCGCTGCGGATCATCTGGATGACTTCGTCCAGATTCAGGATTGCGATGCGTAAGCCGGCGAGGATGTGTTCGCGTTCTCGCGCCCGTACGAGATCATACTCACTGCGCTTGCGGATGATTTCGATACGGTGTTCGAGATAAACGCGCAACGCCTGTTTCAGGCTGAGCAGGCGCGGTTCGTCGTCTACGAGGGCAAGCATGATCACGCTGAAGGTGCATTGCATCGGCGTGCGTTTATAGAGTTCCTGCAGCAGTTTCTGTGGGTTGGCGTTTTTCGTAAGTTCGAGGACGATTCGCAGTCCCTGGCGATCGGACTCGTCCCTCAGATCGGCCAGACCTTCGAGATGATTGGTTCGGGCCAGATCAGCGATGCGTTCGATCAAGTTGGCCTTGTTGGTCTGATAGGGCAATTCTGTGACGATGATTCGGGAGCGGCCACGGCTCATTTCTTCGATGTGAGCCCTTGCCTGGAGCTTGATCTTGCCGCGGCCACTGCCGTACGCTGCTGCAAGATCCTGTCCCTTGCCGCCGTGCAGAATGATGCCGCCGGTGGGAAAATCCGGACCCTTGATGAACTTCATGATGTCGTCCAGGCTTATGGAATCCATGGATGTCCAGTTTTCCAGCATGTAGATCAATGCGTCGCAGACTTCGCTCATGTTGTGTGGCGGGATGGATGTGGACATACCCACGGCGATTCCGGTTGCACCGTTCACGAGCAAGTTAGGAACCCCGGCGGGTAGAACGGAGGGTTCTTCCATCGAGCCGTCAAAGTTCTCCACGAATGAGACAGTCTCCTTCTCGATGTCGGCCATCATTTCCATGGAGAGCGGCATCAATCTCGCTTCGGTGTAGCGCATGGCTGCCGGCGGATCTCCGTCCATGGAACCGAAATTTCCCTGGCCTTCGATGAGCGGGTAGCGCATGGAAAATTCCTGCGCCATGCGTGCCATGGCATCGTAAACAGCCATGTCCCCGTGGGGGTGGAATTTTCCCAGCACCTCACCGACGATGCGGGCGGATTTTTTGAAATCCGAATTCGGCCGGATACCCATGGCGTGCATCGCATAGAGAATGCGACGATGAACGGGTTTCAATCCATCGCGCGCATCTGGAAGGGCGCGCGAGACGATCACGCTCATGGCGTAATCCAGATAGGATTGCTGCATTTCATCGTCGATGTTGATTCTCTTTACCAGTCCAACTTCCATAGTTCACCTCATCGGGAGATTGCGTCCACGCAGGTATGATAAAGGGAGGCGCGGCCAGCGTCAATTTAAACGCTCGTCGAAAGCATGAATGAGCCCTCAAAGATGATCGTCGTGAAAAGTAAATGCCTACTGAGATCGTTGGGCAGTTGTTGTGCGACAAACCGCCATGGCCGCGCGGCCTGGATATAATTCAATACCTTGCAGTGAATATATCTCTATGCTACAATCTTAACCGTAGGGTTCCAAATCGAGAAGTTATGTGCAAAAGTGGGTGGAGCCCACTTTTTCTGCATAATAGGGCACCTGGTGAGGAAAAGCGATCGATGAAAAGTGAATTTTCGCTAGCTTTTAACGAAATTACAGAACGCTTCAGTCTGCCGGCAGAAACAGTGATGGAGACACTGGAAGCGGCGATGGCCTCTGCCTACCGCAGATCGGTCAACGCTTCCAGCGCGCAGAACGTGGAAGTGCGCATTGATCCAGACACCGGCGATATCGTTGTCTACGCCGAGAAAGAAGTCGTCGATGAAGTGGAAAATCCCAGCACCGAGGTTTTGATCGATGAAGCTCGGAAGATCGATCCTGAGGTGGAATTGGGCGGCGTCATCATGGTCGAGTCGACGCCCGAAGACTTTGGACGGGTGGCAGCGCAGACTGCAAAACAGGTGATGCTGCAGCGTTTGCGCGAAGCAGAGCGTGAAGCGCAGTACTCCGAATTCATCGAGCGTGAGGGGGACATGGTGCACGGTACGGTCCATTCGATTACCCCACAAGCTGTGATGGTCGGATTGCTCGGGCGGGCGGAAGCGATCCTGCCGCGCAATCAGCAAATTCCCGGAGAGCGCTTCCGAGTGCGCGATCGAATCCGTGTCTATGTTCTGGAAGTGCGTAAATCATCTCGCGGACCAGTGATCGTGGTTTCGCGTACGCATCCCGCCATGCTGCGCCGCTTGCTCGAGATGGAAGTCCCGGAAATCAACCAGGGATTGGTCGAGATCAAGGCCATCGCCCGCGAGGCAGGCAAACGCGCCAAGGTGGCCGTTGCCGCCATGCGCGACGGAGTTGATCCAGTGGGCGCATGCGTCGGCTTGCGTGGCGTTCGCATTCAGTCCGTCGTGCGTGATCTTAACGATGAAAAGATCGACGTGATCGAATGGAATCCGGATGCGGCAACGTTCATCGCAAAAGCGTTGAGCCCGGCGCGCGTATCCGGAGTTTATCTGGACGACAATCTCGAAAACGGGAAGACGGCAATGGTTGTCGTTCCCGAGGATCAGCTGAGCCTGGCCATCGGACGTGCGGGCGTGAATGCCCGTCTGGCAGCACGACTGACAGGTTGGCGCATTGACATTAAGAGTCTTCCTGAGGCTGTGGCAGATTCGGTTAACTTGCTGCAGACCGATGGCGATTATACAGATCTGGCCAAACGGGAGAAAGAGGGAATCGAAGCCGTGGAAGCCATTCTTGCCAAAAAGGCGGAGAACCGTCCGATTACCCCCGAAGAATATCAGGACATACGGCAGTTCGTCGATCGGGTGCAAACCGAAGCCGTTTCACGCCGTGACACCATCCGCCGGGTCATATTGGAGCGCCTCGAGGAAGTTCGAGCGGCGATCCCGGAGACGGCCTACGACGTTGAACTCGAAGCGCTTGGTCTCTCGACACGCGTTAACAACATCCTGGAAGAGGCGGGATTCAAGACGGCCGGCCAGTTGATTGAAAAATTGGATCTCGATGAAGATGCGGTACTTTCCCTTCCCGGAATTGGACCGAAATCCGTAGAAGAAATTCGCGAAAAACACGAAGCCTACCAGTATCCTGAACCTGTTGCTGAACCCGAAGTCGAGGAAGAAATTGAAGCCGTTGCGCCTGAAGGCGTCGAAGCGCAGGTTGAAGGCGAAGCAGCGGTTGCTGAGGAGCCCGGATTGGTTGAGCCGGAAGCCGCTGCTGTGAGCGAGGGTGTCGAAGCTGAAGGTGCGGAGGCTGTTGAGGCTGAAGAGGTCAGCGAGCCCGAAGGGGTCGTAGTGCCTGAAAGCGAACCAGGTGAACCCATGACGGCTTTTGAAGCCGCATTCAAAGCTGCCATCGATGAACTCAAGACGCCGGCTAAATTTGAAGAGCCGAAGGAACTGGAAGAACTTGTGAATGATGAGGACGTCGATGATGACTTCGACGACGACCGGCAACGCAGGAAGCACAAAACGCGCATTATGGAGTACGATCCGGAAACCGGGGAGATGATCGTTACCCGCCGGCGAAAGCGCGAGCAAGATGGATGGGAAGACAAGTTTTAGCGGAACTACGTCCGGCGAGATGCGGAGGACGCAAGTTTGACGTCCAGAAAACGACATCGGCGTCACGTTCCGCAACGGACATGTGTGGGTTGTCGCGAGGTAATGCCAAAACGTTCGCTGATCCGCATCGTACGAGGAACGGAGGGTGTGAAGATCGACATGAGTGGAAAAGCACCCGGTCGGGGCGCGTATCTACATGATGTCCGCTCGTGTTGGCAAGCTGCGTTGAATGGAGCGTTAGCGAAAGCCCTCAACACAGAAATAACACAGGAAGCCCGGCAGGAGTTGGTGGCTTTCATGGATGGTTTGGTGAAAGAGCAAAATGGCTGAGGCGAGCCAGCAGCTTGGTTACGCCAAGGCACGAGTTAAACGAAGAATATTATTCCCCTAGCCTTATCGGCCGCTCGCTGTACGCAGCCGAAGGGGCTCGTGCGGGAGGTATATGATGAGCGAGAATGGCCATAAGGTAGTAGAAATTCCCTCCAACATCACAATCCGTGATCTTGCGACGGAGATAGAAGTCAGCCCCATTGAAGTCATCAAACAATTGATGGCTAACGGTGTCATGGCCAACATCAACCAGCAGATCGATTTCGACACCGCGGCAATCGTCATGGAAGAGTTCGGTTTCGAGGCGCAGCAGGTGGTCAACGTCGAGCGTGACGAAGCCGTAGATGAAGCACAGGTGCCGGACTGGCGCCGCATGATCGACGATGAGGATCCGCAAGCGCTGGTCGATCGGCCGCCCGTAGTGACCATGCTTGGTCATGTGGATCACGGGAAGACGACTCTGCTGGATGCGATCCGGGAGACGAACGTCGCAGAGGGTGAGGTGGGCGGTATCACACAGCACATCGCCGCTTACCAGGTGGAACATGACGGCCGTCCGATCACTTTCCTGGACACACCGGGACACCAGGCGTTTACCGCCATGCGCGCGCGCGGCGCCCAAGGTGCGGATATCGCCGTCCTGGTGGTTGCGGCCGATGACGGAATCATGCCCCAGACGCGGGAAGCGCTGGCGCACGCGCGTGCAGCGAGGGTTCCGATTCTGGTGGCGTTGAACAAGATCGATCGCGATACAGCCAACCTCGACCGTGTCAAACAAGAGTTGGCGGATGTAGGATTGCAGCCAGATGATTGGGAAGGCGACACAATGGTCGTCCCCGTCTCGGCAAAATTGCGCTCGGGAATCGATGATTTGCTCGAGGCGATCTTGCTCGTCGCCGATGCTACCGAGATCAAGGCCAATCCCATTGGAAAGACGCTGGGGACGGTGATCGAGGGGAAACTGGATAAAAGCAAGGGTGTCCTTGCCACAGTCCTTGTTCAAAATGGAACTTTGCGGGTCGGAGATTTCATCTCAGTGGGCACTTCCTGCGGTCGGATTCGTGCCATGTTTGACTACCAGGGCAATGCAGTGGAAGAGGCGCTGCCATCCACACCGGTTTCAATACTCGGGCTTTCAGACGTCCCGATGGCAGGTGAATTGTTCACCGTGCACGAATCGGAACGCGAGGCGCGCAACGCTACGACGGAACGAAAGACGGCCGATGATGAGCGTAAATCCAAGCCTCCGGCGATGTCATTGGAACAGATCTTCGACGCTTTCCAGGCCGGCGAAACGCAGGAGCTGCGCCTGGTGATAAAGGCTGACGTTCAAGGCTCGCTTGAACCGATTACAAATTCACTGCGTGAACTCAGTGCGGGCGATATTCAAGTGAACGTGCTTCACGCGGACACGGGCAACATCAGTGAAAGCGATATCATGCTGGCGACCGCTTCGGACGCGATCGTGATCGGTTTCAACGTCGCTCCCGATCAGGCCGCCAAGCGGGCAGCCGAAGTAGAAGGTGTCGACATTCGCTTGTACGACATCATCTACCGATTAACGGAGGACATCGAGAAGGCCTTGAAGGGCATGCTCGAGCCGGAAAAGCGGATCGTCGTCATCGGGCGCGCAGAAGTCCGCCAGGTCTTTCGTATCCCGAAACTGGGCAACATCGCAGGATGCATCGTCTTGAAAGGCGTCATCCGCCGTAATGCAAAAATCCGCGTTCGTCGAGGAGATGAGATCTTGTTTGAGGGAGCTGTTACCTCACTCAGGCACGCTAAAGATGACGAGCGCGAGATACGCGAAGGATTCGAATGTGGTATTGGACTTAAAGGCTTCGATGATATTGAAGAAGGCGACACGCTCGAATGTTTCACGGAAGAAACCGTCGCGGTTGAGTAGAGACGTGTCATGGTGAGTCAGGCAAGAGCGCGCAGGATTGGCGATCGCATACGCGAGGAGCTGGCGACCTTGATGCAGCGTGAAATTTCGGATCCTCGGCTTTCGATGGTAACAGTGACGGCTGCGGAAGTCGATCGTGAATTGGCCTACGCAACGATTTACGTCACGGCGATCGGACCCGATGACCGTCGCGATGAAGTGCTGCGGGCGCTCGAAAGGGCGTCCGGATATATCCGTAAACAGCTTTCTGCCCGCATCCGTTTACGACAATTCCCAAGACTACGTTTTCGCTGGGACGCGTCCCAAACGCGCGGTGCACGAATCGATGAGCTTCTCGAAATGCTGGATCAGGAAAAGGGGGACGATAGGGACATGCGTGAAGTCTGATATTCTCAAAGCGGGCAAGCTAATTGAAACGAAGGACGACTTCGTCATCGTGGGCCATATCCGTCCGGACGGCGATGCTGTGGGGAGCCTGCTGGCGCTATCGCAGAGTCTTCAGCAGATCGGCAAGCGCGTGACGCCGATTCTGGTTGACGGCGTGCCGCAGACGCTGCATTTCATCGCCAATACGGAAGAGATCCAAACGGAATTTCCGCAGGATTATGGCGCCTTGATTGCAGTGGACGTATCGGATTTGGGCAGGCTGGGCGTCGCTTCGCAGGCGCTCAAGGGCAAGCCTGACATCAATATCGATCACCACCCGACGAATACGTACTTTGCCGCAATCAACATCGTCCAGCCAGCCGCTGCTGCAACGACGCAGATCCTTTATGATTTCATCCTCGAATTGGAACTTCCGCTCGATGCACAAATCGCAACGCATCTCATGCTGGGCCTGGTGACCGATACGATCGGTTTCCGAACATCGAACGTCTCGGCCAAAACACTGCGTGTCGCGGCAGCGCTGATCGATCACGGTGCTGCATTGGCCGAGGTCTATCAGAATTCGTTGAATCGCAGAAGTTATGCCGCGGCACGTTACTGGGGCCAGGGTCTCGCTCGACTGGAGCGGCACGACGGCGTCGTGCTTGCCAGCCTCACCCTCGAAGACCGGGAAATTACCGGTTATCCGGGTATCGATGATGCTGATTTGATCAATGTCCTTTCGACCATCGAGGACGCGAAAATTGCCGTCCTCTTGGTGGAACAAGAGGGAGGATCGGTTAAAATCAGTTGGCGGTCCAAAGATGATGTGAACGTCGCCGAACTTGCGACGACTTTTGGCGGTGGAGGCCATCATCAAGCAGCAGGCGCTATAATTTCGGGTGATGTTGAAGCGGTTAAGCGCAACGTACTATCCGCCTCTTTGGCAGCGTTGAACGGCGTAATGGAGTTGGATACATGAGTGTGTTTGGATTGTTAATTGTGGATAAGCCCGTAGGCCCGACTTCGCATAAGATCGTGTCCCTCGTCCGTCGAGGGATGGGAATACGCAAGGTTGGCCACGCAGGGACGCTCGATCCGCGGGCTTCGGGTGTTTTGGTGTTGTGTTTGGGGGCGGCAACCCGGTTGAGCGAGTATCTCTCGACTTCATCCAAGCGCTACGAGGCCGTGGTGCGATTTGGTTCGTCTACCGAGACGTATGATTCGGAAGGTCCGGTCGTACGTGAAACCGGAAAGGTGCCCAAACGTGCCGAAGTCGAGAAAGCGCTGGATGTCTTCCGGGGTGAGATCGAACAAGTACCGCCGCCGTTCAGTGCCATTAAAATTCGCGGGAAAAAGGCTTACGAGCTGGCGCGAAAGGGGAAAGAGGTGGAATTGGAACCGCGCCAGGTAACCATACATCGCCTGGATATCGTCAGCTACAAACCTCCCGATGTGATTCTCGACGTGGAGTGCACGGCCGGGACGTACATCCGTTCCCTGGCAAACGACCTCGGTGAGCATCTTTCCTGCGGCGCCCATCTGGCGAAGCTGCAGCGCACGAAGGCGGGTCCGTTTACGTTGGAAGACGCCATACCGCTGCCGAAATTGGAAGTTGGCTTCCTGACCGGAAAGTGGGAGCAATACGTTCGTCCAGCAGCAGATGCCCTGCCCGATGTGCCCATCATCAACGTCGAGGGCGAAAACCTGGAAAAAATCCTCTTTGGTCATCGGATTTCAGTAGAATCTGAAGCTGCAAGCATGGCACGAGCGATTGGACCGGATGGAGATCTCGTAGCGATTTTAGAAGCTGTAGAAGACGGCAAGGAGTGGCATCCCCGCAAGGTTTTTCCAAGGTAAACTACACGTGCAGCACCTGCATGATATCCATTCACTGCAATTGCCAGGTTGTGGTTTGACGATCGGCGCCTTCGACGGCGTACACGTCGGTCATCAAGCGTTAATTGGCGCCATGGTATCAGACGCCCACGAGCGTGATCTACCTGCTGTGGTGCTCACTTTTTATCCCCATCCCTCTGTTGTGCTGCGTGGGCGCAGTCCCTCGTTCTACATCACCCTGCCGGATGAAAAAGCGGATTTATTGGGTGCGCTGGGCGTCGATTACGTCGTAACGCAGCGATTCGACCGTGCCCTGTCTCGTGTCCACGCCAGGGATTTCCTGGACCTGCTTCATCGTCAGCTTTCCTTCAAGCGATTGTGGATCGGCGAGGATTTCACGCTGGGACGGGATCGGACGGGAGATCGTGCTTTTCTCGAGTCGCTGAGCAGCGAGTATGCATACGAAGTAGAGATCTTTCCCGCCTTCACCCTTGACGGTGAAACGGTGCGATCGTCGATCGTTCGCCAGGCCTTGCAAGAGGGCGACGTTGCGCGCGTTGCACGTTATTTGGGACGAATCTTCACCTTGCCGGGTGATGTCATGAAGGGCGTAGGAAGAGGGCGGCAGTTGGGGATTCCGACCGCAAACCTGCAAATCCAGGCGGAACGTGCATATCCGGGATCGGGCGTCTACGCTTGCATTGTCGAGTATGGCGGCAAACGCTGGCCGGCGGTGACGAACATCGGCGTGCGGCCGACCTTCGAGAGCGAGCCCGTTCCTCCTACCGTAGAAACGCATTTGTTGGATTTCAACGGCGATCTCTACCACCAGCACCTGCGTGTGGGTTTCGTTGCGCGGCTGCGCGCCGAACGGCGTTTTGCTTCTGCGGAAGATCTAATCCAGCAAATTGAGGAAGACATCCGGCAAGCGCGCTCGATACTAGAAACGACTTTAGAGGGAGAAAATGTCTGAGGATTTTCAACGCCGGATTTATCTTCTCTCACCGAAGCATCTCAGCCCGGAGACGATTGCGGTCGCTTTCGCCAAGACTTCACGTTCTCCCCAGTCATTCCGTGAGATTGCGGACGAATTGAGCGACGAGCAATCGGCGGAGTTCCACGAGAAATGGGTCGTGGGGTACGGCCATGGGTCGGTGGCGGAACACGCGATGCTGCACATCGCCTTCGAAAACGTTTCCCGTCTGGCGATCGAGTGTATCGAATCCAACCGCCTGGCGTCCTACACGGAAAAGTCCACGCGCTACCAACAGTGGCAGCCTGGCGGCTATCACCTGCCTGCAGAATTCCACGCCGGTTCACACGAAAGTCTTTATCGAGAGACGTGCGATGCGCTTTTCGAAGCCTACCAGCAATCGCTCGAACCGGCGCGCCAGGTCGTGCGTGCGCACTTCCCCCCGAAGGAAGACGAGTCGCACGAAGCCTGGGATCGCCGCATCCGCTCGAAGTACGTCGATTCATGCCGTTTTCTGTTGCCGAGCGCGGCGTTTGCCAACGTGGGCATGACGGCCAACGCCCGGGTGTTGGAGCACGCCCTGCGTAAAATGCTGTCTCACCCCTTGGTGGAAGTGCGCCAGATCGGTGAGGCGCTGAAAGCTGTGGCGCAGGAAGAAGTGCCGACGCTGGTCAAATACGCCAGCGCCGTTCCCTACCGCGTGGAAACCGAACGGGATCTCATGCAGCGGGCGGCGAAATTAGCCCTTTCACCAGTGCGTGAGGTCGTTAAACTGGCGGCCTACAGCCCGGAAGGGGAACTGCGCGTGTTGGCAGCAGCGTTGTACGAACAGTCGTGCAGCTCCTTCGAAGCGGCGTTGGCTGCCGTTCAAGATATGTCTGCAGACGAGCGCCAGGCGTTGGCGGAATCGATCCTGGGCCGCATGGATAAATTCGACGCTCCACTGCGTGTGCTGGAGCACGCCGTTTATACCTTCGACGTTGTATTGGATCAGGGTGCCTATTTCGAACTCAAGCGTCACCGCATGATGACGCAGACTCCGCAGCGCCTGACTCCCGATCTAGGTTATGCGGTTCCGCGCTTGATCGTGGATGCCGGATTCGAAGAGCCCTATCGCCAGAGTATGGACATGGCCGCGCAAGCGTACCGCCTCCTGGCGGAGGAGAATTTAAACGCCGCCTCCTACGTCCTCCCCAACGGCTTTAACCGCCGCGTGTTGTGCACATTGAATTTACGGGAAGTCTTTCACCTGTGCGAGCTGCGCGCCAGGTCCAACGCACATTTTTCGATGCGCCGCATCGCACTGCTCATTGCCGAGCAAGTGTGCCAGATGCATCCGCTGCTGGCCGGTTTCCTGCGTTTGCCGCAGGACGTGGACGGGCAGGCGATCGAGTCCGAGCACTTTCAAACGACCTGAAGCTCCGGCTGCTTTTTCGATAAGTGAGATTTGCTTTCCGTTCGCGCGATCGCGGTATCGCTGCGACCTTTTCGCTACTCCATACGCGCCATCTCGATCACGGCGCGCACGATCCAGGGCCGGTCGGCCAACTCCCCGGGCAGGAACACCGGTCGATGGTCGAAGTCGTAGGTCGCATTGACCGGGTTGCCTTGCTCCTTTAAATTAACCCGCACCCAGGGCACGCCGCCGGCGACGGCGGTGTTGACGATGATCGTGGTGTGTTTGTTGTGCCACCAATCCGGCGGCAGTTCGAACGAGGCGACTTCGGCTTGATTGCTGGGCAGCTGGGCGTGGTCCCACGTGGCTTGCAGTCTCAAGTATCTACCTCGGAAATCGCCGATGAAGCGGTCCGCCTCGCGCTGTTCCCAGAAAGCGATGTTTTCTGGCGAAGGGTCTCGCGTCGTGCTGTAGCGTCCCAATATGTCGTAAATCAATTCGTGTTTGTCGTTGCCGGGATCGTCGTCCAAGGCTGCCGGTTCGTGGCAGGTCACGAAGCTGTTGGGCGGCCCTTCACCGTCGACGATGTATTTAATGGGCACCTCGGGATGGCGGCCGGCGCAGCCGGCGCCCATGGCGATGCCGAAGGATTGCGTCTTGATGCCCACGTTGTCGGATACGACGTAGGGTAGGTCGATGGTTATTTCGACGAGGGCGCAGAGAGCGTCCTGCTGGCGGTAACCATTGTAGTCCTCCGTTCCTTCGGAAATGACGTCTTCCGGGCGATCACTGCCGCGGCCTTCGGCGTTGAACGTCACGACCACCATGCCGGCTTCGGCGAGCAGGATGGCGTCCTCGTCCATGGCCTCCATGCGGCCGGGATTGATGCCCCCCGGCACGAAAACGACCGCCGCAAAGCAGAGCTCGGGGTAAATTTCGGGATCGGGCCGGCGGATGAAACCGTAGATGCGGTTTCCGGAGGGCGCCAGCATGTCGAAGGGTTCGAGCACGGTTTGATATGGATCGCTTTCTCCTTCGATATGCGGCAGCACGGGCGTGCAGTCTCTCGAAGATTCTTCAGATTGTCCTTGGCCGCCTACCGGAAAATTACAGCCCGTGATGACCGAGAACAGAATGATAAACATAACGGTCCTTCGCAGTTGGTAATCGTTTCTCGACATCGTTCCACCCTCCTGCCTAAGCGAATGCCGTAGCTCGACTCAGCCGATCGCTCCGATCGAGATCAGGATTGCGGCGGACAATCCGACTTGTGCCAGATGGTAGGTGACGATCTCGAACAGACGGCCGCCCCAATGCGGGCCGACGAAGCGATTCCAGGCGATGGCTGCGTCGGAGACGAAAAACAAAACGCCGCCGCCTGCCGCCAGCGCTCCCGCCAGGGGAGACCAGTCCTCCCGGAAGAGGGTGGTCGACGCGGACCACAACGTGAGGCTTAAAACGAGGGCATAGACGCAAACGGGAACGATCATCGCATCGCTTCCGTGTTCTTTCAGGCTGGCGATCAAACGCCGCAAGATCAGCAGCGCCACGATGACGATCGGCACGGCGGTGAGCAGCGCCGGCAGCGTCAGGATCGGCCCGGTGGAATTGAAGGCCGCGATGTAGAGCAGGTGCGCCAGGAGAAATGCGATCAGGCCTTTGAGGAAATGCTGCTCGGCGAAGAGCAGAAAAATGTCGCCCAATAATGAGAACACGAGTCCGATCAAAAAGAGAACGCCGACCCAGGAACTCCTTGCGTCCGGATAACTGGCGAACCAGATGCACAGCGCCAACAACGTGGCGGGTTTGGCGACGATTTCGAGCGTTCGTTTCTGGCGCGCCACGGCGATCCAATCGATTATGGCGATAAAAACGCTGATCAGAAGAATCAACATCATGATCTATCTCCTTTTGGATTTCGGTTCATTTCCTTCACAAGTTACCGTCGCTTGAAGCCGTTCTTCAGCCTTGCCTACGTACTCGGCGTTGATCTCGTATCCGACGTATCGGCGCTGCGATTTCTTGGCGGCCACGCAGGTCGTACCGGACCCACAAAACGGATCGAGCACGACGTCGCCCTCAAAGGTATACAGCTGAATCAACCGGTGGGGCAGTTCCTCCGGAAACGGTGCGGGGTGGCCGACGGCGCGCGCCGACTCGGCGGCGAAGGTCCACACGCTTTTCGTGTAGGACAGGAACTCATCGCGCGCGATCGTGCTCTCACGATCCTTCCCCGGGCGGGAAAAAGTCTGCTTGGAAAACACGAGTATGTATTCGTGCACGTCGCGCAGTACGGGATTGGTGGCGGAGAGCCACGAGCCCCACGCCGTCGATGAGCTGGCGCTTGCCGCTTTGTCCCAGATGATTTCCCCGCGCATCAGATATCCGAGTTCGAGCATGTCGTGGATGACGTAGACGTGCAGCGGGATGTAGGGTTTGCGGCCGAGGTTGGCGATGTTGACGCAGGCTCTTCCCCCGGGCACGAGCAGGCGAAATACCTCCCGAAAGACACGGCGAAGCAGCCCGCGATATTCCTCGAGGGAGAGGTCTTGATCGTATTCCTTCTGCACGTTGTAGGGCGGCGAGGTGATCATTAAATGGACGCTGTCGTCCGGCAGTGCGGACATGTCTTCGGAGGATTGCTGGTAGATTCGATCGAGTCGTTCGGGTGGAATCGCGTTCTCGAAGTATTCGATCTCCTGATCGTTATTTTGGCCCTCGTAAAGCCGGCTGTTATAGAAGGGCGACGAATCGTGGCTGATGTGTCCCGGAGCGCCGAAGGCGCTTGTGCGCGTGCCTTTCTTCTTTCGCTTTGCCACCGGATCTTCGCTCTCCTGGACGTTGTTACTTCTGCTCGCTTCCGTATTGGAAGCGTTTCAAGGCATTGGGATCGTTGCGCCAGCCGCGCAGCACCTTCACGCGCAGTTTCAGGAAGACCTTGCGCCCAGTCAGGGCTTCGATTTCCTTGCGGGCGGCGGATCCGATTTCCTTCAACATGCTTCCACCTTTGCCGATGACGATGCCTTTTTGTGATTCGCGCTCCACGAACAGCGTCGCCTCGATGTAGGCGCCGTGATCGTTGCGATCCTTGTACTCGTCGATGCGCACGGCGATGGCGTACGGAACTTCGTTGCGCAATTTCTGCAGCGCCGCGGCGCGGATCAGGTCGACGGCGATTTCCCGCTCATAGCGGTCCGTAATTTGGTCCTGGGGATAATACAGTGGACCTTCGGGAAGCAAAGCGGTGATGCGTTCGAGCAGGCGATGGCGGTTTTCCCCCAACACTGCAGAGACGGGGATCATCTCGACATCCGGCAGCAGCGCTTCGAAAAGCGTCACCCGGTTGGGCAACTCGTCGGCCTTAATGAGGTCTATTTTGTTCAAGGCCGATAAGATGGGTTTCTTCTTCCGATATCCTTGGATGCGCTGCGCCACGCGGTGATCGTCTTCCGTGGGCGGAATACGCAGGCTGAAAATGGCCAGGATCAAGTCGGCGTCTTCGAGGCTGTCTTCTGCTTCCATGTTCATACGTTCACCGAGCTTGTGCAGCGGTTCGTGGATGCCCGGTGTGTCGACGAAAATTACCTGCGCATTTTCCGTGGTGAGAATCCCCAGCTGGCGGCGCTGAGTGGTTTGCGGTTTGGGCGACACTGCGGCTACCATCTGGCCCAGGTAGGCGTTGACCAACGTGGATTTGCCCACGTTGGGACGACCTGCAACGGCGACGAAACCGGATTTAAAACCTTCGGGTGGGTCTATAGCGTCCATGGCCATATTGTCCTGGCAAGCGCGCGCGCTGTCAAGCGAAGCCGTTCGCAAGCGACCTGCCGTGGTGGGCGGCGCAGCGGGAAAGGGAACTGAGATCGTTGATTTGAGGCTATAATACATCGAAAGGAAAGGGCATGATGGGCATTTTTTCGAGGAAGAAGAAACGCGATCGTTTTGTTCAACTGATTCTCAAGCAATCCGAATTCGCGGTGGAAGGCATGGAGACGCTGCTGGCGTATGTTAAACAGCCAGACGAAGCGCTTGCCGAACAATTAACCATGACTGAAAAGGAAGCCGACGAAGTGCGCCGCATCTTGATCGACGAACTCAACCGCACCTTCGTCACGCCCATCGACCGCGAGGACATTTTCGCCCTTTCCCTGACCGTGGACGACGTGCTGGATTATGCCGAATCTACCATCGAGGAGATGCACCTGCTGGAGGTCAAGCCCAATTCCTTTATCGAACGCATCGTCTCGCTGCTGACACAGGCGGCGCGGGAATTGTACCTGGCGGTGGAGCGTATCGAGGATCACCCCAACGTGGCCACCGATCATGCCGTGCGGGCGAAGGCCCTGGAGAATCGAGTCGAGACGGTCTATCGGGAGGCCATCGCCGATCTCTTCCGTATGCCGCGCGACATGGAGCACGTGGTCGAGATGCTTAAACTGCGCGAAGTCTACCGCCATCTCTCGAACGCCGCCGACCGCGGCGACGCCGCCGCTAACGTGATCGGCGACATCGTGGTGAAGATGATGTAGGGTATGTAGTTGCGGAAGGGGGATTTCGATTTGCAGATTGAGTATTAAATGCTGCCATCGTTGCAGCGTTTTTGTATTCGCGGATTACGTAATCCGAAGTATGTAAATTACCCCTCCGCAGCCCATCCCTCGGATTCCGCCAGGCGGTGCAGCTTGTTGCCCACTTCGCGGAACTGGATTTTCGAAACCCCTAATTTCTGGCGAATGTGATCCTTCTCCATGCCCGCTTGGTAATCGCGCAGCGCGGCGGTCCAGCGGCACATGTCGAAGGACAGGTGCTTGTCCAGACCGGCCACCTCACCGATGTCTTCGAGCAGGTATTCCAACCGCCGCGGCGACCAGGGGAACAGTTTTTCCTTGGGTTCGTACTGCCGCAGGTATTCATGATAGGCGTCGATCCATTCCTCGGAGAGCTCCAGCTTGCGCTCCTTGTAGCGTTTGCGCACGTCCCCGTAGCGCACGAAGAGAATCGGCCCGTCCACGGCCTTGGGATCGATGTGGTTAAGGTGGATGTTGAGGCATTCGCTTTTCTTGATTCCGGTTTCAAGCAGCAGCGCCACGAGGGTGTAGGGCCGCACATCCGGTTTTTCGCCGCGGCGCAGCGCATCAGCGACACGAAGCACTTCGTCTACTTCCTGCGGTGTGAGCACGTCGGGCAAGGGGCTGAGTACGGATTGCTGCGGAACGGGTGCAGCCGGGTCTTTGCTGATGACGCCCGTTTCTTCCAGCCAGCGGAAAAACGATTTTATCGACGTAATCCTGCGGGCGTAGGTTTTTGGACTGCAAGGCACGCCGCGTTTGTTGAGCATCCAATCCAGGAAGTTGATCAAGTCATGCGTGCCGATAGCGGCGATCGCCGTGCCGGCGCCGATGTATTTCGCCGCCAAACGCAGATCACCGGTGAAGGCTTTCACCGTATGGATCGAGCGGCCGGCTGCCTCCAGAGATTCCCCCCAGGCTTTAATGGCAGCGCTCAAACTGACGTCCGAGCGTAAACCGAAACCGGTTTCCTCTTCCGAGTCGCTGGATTCTTTGGAGAAAAGCGGCAACGTCTCAGGTAAGTCGGTCAAGCGGGCCTCTAACTTTCCTTCGCATAGTCAACGGACGGGTATCGTAGACTCGCTTGGCAAAAATGTCAAATGCGTAAAAGGCTTTTTCGCAGCTGAATTTAGCGCTCTAAAAGCAATTACGTAGTGCGAGTCTCAAGCTGCGTTCGAGGACAGAACGGCCAGGAAGCGCTCGGCGTAGTACGTGGCAGCCTGTGCTGAAGGCGAGAGTTGGGGAAGTACGAGGTCGAAGCCGTGATCGCAATCCGGCATTTCGATATACACGGAAGGGACTCCGACCGCGACGAGCGCCTGGTGCAGACGAAGGATGCCTTGTTGTACGCCCGCGATGTCGTGTGTACCAAAGATTTGCAGCGTTGGCGGGCAATGCGGTCCGACGTGGTAGATCGGGGAGGCCGCGTGGTACACTTCCGGATTCTTGGCGTAGGTGTAGCCCAGGAGATTGGGCAGCATGTCTTTTGGATGGACGATCATACCGCTGTCGAGATTGACGAAGTAACGCATTACCACTCGATCGAGGGGACGATTCATGCTCGGAACATAGAGCCCTTCGAGGTAGCGATTGAGTGCGACCAGATCGGTGAGCCCGTAATAAGAGACGACGCCGCATACAGAGGTTTCTTCCTTTGGTCGCTCCGCTTGAGTATACGCTGTAAGCAGCGCCAAATGCCCACCTGCAGATCCACCCATGAGAACGATTCGATCGGCTCGTACACCGTACTGCTCTCCGTTTGTCTTCATCCAACGGATCGCCCGGTTAACATCGGAGAGCATGTCCTCGAGCCGTGCCTTGGGTGCGAGAGCGTAAGCCAGGTCAAGAATGACGTGGCCCTGTCCGCTGAGGTGTCGGAAGAAAGGTCGCGTGCCCAGGTCTTTGTCGCCGTAGTGCCAACCGCTGCCGTGAAGGTAAATGATACCCAGTCCTGATGGATGGATATCTTCAGCAGGCCACCAGATATCGGCCAACAATGGCTCGCCGGTCGACGGCCGACTGGCGATGATCAGATCCTCCTGCCGATGAACTTGCGGCTCTGCGCGGGTAGGGAGCGACCAACGAGATGACTGCAGGCGAGGGCGGATTTGCGCTGGAATGTGAGTTTCGAAATCGGCCCCGAATGCCAGGGCCAGGCTGGATGATTCCTGCGTCACTTTTAGAATGTGCAGCGTGTTCAGCAAGCTTCCGATCAGTCCACTCAGGGCGATTCCGGGCTTTCGCTTGCCGATACCGGCCAGAAAACCGATGGCCCCCGCAAAAGCCAGAACGGGGGACAAAGCACTGCCAAGCAATTTCGGGATCCACAGCAGCAACTTGCCGAATCCCGTTCGGGGATGGAGTCGTGTGGCAAGCCCGAAAAACAAAGACAGATCGCTGGCGATTTTACTCATTTTGGATCATCGGTTTCCGCAGGTCGAAATCTGTTCACGAATAAATCCCAGAACGGCGTAGGAAAGCCTATCGTGCCGCATGACGCAGTAGGCGTGCAATTCGACCACTCGGATTCATTCTAGCATTTATATATGAAGATGCAAGAAGCGCTTCGAACGCTGAAGCCGTCGAAGTGCAGTACACGTTTTTGATGTCTTTAACGAAATCCTAGGGTGTAATGGCTGCCAGCAGAGCGGCTTGAATCGCATCCCGGTCCGGCAGCAGCACCGCTGCGCCGCTGTACGGAACGCGAAAAGGCGTCACCAGGTCGGGGCCGATCGTGAGGCGGTGAATTCTGGAAGTGTCGGATGCCAGGGAAGTCCCTAACGGCACCAGCGGCAGGATGTCCTCGAGGGTTATATTGGTCTGTACGAGATAGTTGAATTTGTTATACAGATCGGGCACCCGCGATAATCCATCCAGGCTGAGCACGCGGTTGAATATCGCCTGGACCACTTCCTGCTGCCGCCGTAAACGATCGAAGTCACTGGTTCTCTTGCGCATGCGTACATAGCACAACGCGGTGAAGCCATCCATGTGATATGTGCCGGGGTAGTATTCGTAATTGAAGTCGCCGCAGCGATCGGAAACGTAATTACCGATCTGCACCTGGATACCGCCCAGCGTATCGATGGCGGTCGTGAAACCGCTGAAGTTCACACGCGCCCAGTAATCGAGCTGGATTCCGAAATTGTATTCGACAGCATCGAACACCCACTCGGCGCCGCCACGTACGTCCGCTGTGTTGATGCGATCCACACGCCATCCGGGAATGTAAACATAGAGATCGCGCGGCAGGGAAAACATGGTTGCCATCTTGTTGTCCGGATCCAGCATCAGGATCACCATCGTGTCCGTGCGGAATCCGCCGTCATCGGGGCGTTGATCGGAACCGAGCAAAATGATGTTGACCGCGTTTTCAGATTGGGGAATGGAAGCCACAGGCGGTGGAATCTCGATCGCCGATGGCTCCGCCGGCGGGTTGAAGGGTCCCCAAGCATACGGGTAAGTTGGCGAGGGAAGCGCTGTGGGGATATCCACCAAGCTCTCCTGTGTGGCTTCGGTGGGCTGCAGAGGAGAGAACGGCGTTGCGGTAGTCGTCGCCAGAGGATCCGCCGTCACGAGTACGCCCGGATAGGACACGGCGCTCGAGAATAGTCCGCTGATGAAATTACAGCCAACCCCTACGAACACGACGAGCAAGAGCAGCGGCAGCAGCAGATTTTTTCTCGATCGCGGTTGAGGATTTCGTGATTGCTGGTTCATTGTCCTTAAAACGTTGCTCCCTGATGGCGAGTTCCCAATTTTCCAATGCCTCGCTTCAAAATCCGATATTTCACGCCCGCCTTTATGGTTGCATCTTTCATGCCGGAGATGATTGTAGTACCGTCCAATCGTTTGCGGTAGTGGTGTGCGAAGCGATCGGGTGAATCCGGCGTATCTTGCCCAGGCGCCCCGGAAGGATGGTTTGAATCGGGATTGTGAATCCTAAGAGGTGGAAGCCCCTTCAGCGCCATCATCCACCGTTTTGAGTGTTCCGGTAGAGTTAACGGTCTTTACAGGAGAGGCTTTGATTTGGCTGGAGCGAAGCGATGAATTTCGCTCTTCGGTGGAGGGGGGCTCGGGGATTTTGGGTTCCAATTTGCGCGGCTTGTATCCGACCCAGCGGATGGCAACTAAACCATACAGCAATGTCAGCCAGAGCGTGAATCCACGGTAGGCGAGTGAAATTACAGCGGCAGTTGCCAGGGGAACGTTCATCTCTGAAATGTACACCGTCATGGCGCCTTCCACGAAACCTACCCCGGAGGGCGTGATCGAGGCGATGGTAAAGAGGTAGCTTGTCGTAAATCCTGCAAACAGGGTTTCGAAATTGAACGGATGTTTAAAGGCGACCGATACCATCCACAGGATCAGCATCATGGTGGCTTTTCTGGCCAGCGCAAGGAGTGCGGGCAACAGAAGGTTGCCGGGGGAATGCCGAATATGTTGTAAACCATCCGAGACATCGCGTGCAAACGATTCGGCTTCGGCATCTTCGATCAGCTCGCGCCGTAACACCGGCCTCAAGATCTTATTCAACGTCTTGATCAGCCAGATGATCGCTTTCCCTAATTTTTTGTTGGATTGTATGCCCAGGACCGCCAGAATGATGAGGGTCACACCGATCGTCGCCGCGAAGATGGACGCAGCGATGATCACGGTGTCCAGAACGCCATTGCGAAATAAGATCACCAATCCGATCGGCAGGACGATCATGAAGCCCAAGTAATCGTAGACCAGGTAGAGAATCGCGGCAGTTGAGACCTTTGCTGCGGGCTTTTTTCGTTGGCGGCCGTCTGCGATCAAAACGGCCATTGCGCCGGCGCCGTAACTGGGGGCAATTACGTTGATTAAATTTGCTGCCGTCGTAAGCGGAACGAGACGGGTCAAATTCTCGCGTATCCCAACCAGCCGGTACGTGGATTGAAATGCGGCCGCGATCACGACGAGCCAGAGGAAGTGCCCTATGAGAGCGGCGAGCATCCAACGCCAATCCGCCTGGTTAAAAACATCCAGCACCGATCTAAGTTCCACTCGGTGGGTGAAGATGTAGTAGACCGCTAAGGTAATGATGATGGTATAGAAGGCTTTACGCATGGGAACCAATCACAATCAGCTCATGGATGTACGGCGAGATTATAACCGATTCTCGCGGAAGGCCGGTGGGAACAAACATCAGCAGGGTCTCCTCGGGGCGGCTGGTAATACTCATAGGAATCCTGCCAGGGCAGCAAAGCTCTCTGGATTGTTGAGGCTCAGGCCTGTTGCCTGGCGATCGATTCGGCGTAAAAGTCCTGTAAGGACGTCTTTCGAACCCATTTCGATGAACGTGGTTATGCCGTTGTCCAGCATATGGCGCACGGATTCCGTCCAACGCACCCGCGAGATGAGCTGGGCGCGCAGTTCTTCTTTCACTTCGCCGGCTGAACGCAGCGGTTTCGCAGTGACGTTCCCGATGATGGTGATTTCTGGATCTCGAATTGGAGTCGCTTGCAGGACGCGTTCGAAGGACTCTGCCGCTCGCTGCATTAAAGGAGAATGGCCGGCGATACTCACGGCGAGACGCACGACTCTCTTGGCGCCATTTTCGAGTAGCATTTCACTCGCCAGGTTCAGTGCAGTTTCGAATCCGGAGATGACGATCTGGCCGGGACAGTTGTCGTTTGCGATCCATACGCCTGCGCCGCTCGTTTCTGAAGCGCGTGCGCAAATTTCTTCCACCGTGTCGGTGTCGAGGCCCAGGACGGCAGCCATGCCGCCGGGATTATCCAGCGCGGCTTGATTCATACAGCGGGCGCGTTCCTCCACGAGTTTCAACGCTTCCGGAAAGGTCAACGCATCGGCTTTGACAAGCGCCGTGAATTCACCCAGCGAATGGCCGGCGGTGAGGGTCGGTGAGAAATCCGGATATCGGGCTTCGAAAACGCGCAGAACTGCGATGGAGTCGGTGAGCAGGGCAGGTTGTGTGTAAAGCGTATCGTTGAGCGTTTCCGCCGGACCCTGCCAACAAACTTGAGCGATTGAATAACCGAGGATTTCATCCGCGGTACGGAAGACCTGTGCAGCGATGGGATCTTCTTTGGCAAGAAGACTTCCCATGCCAATGGCTTGCGAGCCTTGGCCTGGGAAAACAAATGCGCTTTGCTTTGAATTTAGGGACATGGGAATCAAAAGGCCGCGTTTGAAAACACGGCCTTCACAAATTGTTAGCCTCTCTCGACTTCAATCACTTCACGCCCAGCATAATGCCCGCAATTGGGGCAAACATGATGCGGCAGACGTTTCTCCCCGCAGTTCGTGCAAACCAGCAAGTGGCGTGCCTGCAGGGCATCATGTGCGCGTCGGCGATTTCGCCGACCCTTTGATGTTTTCCTCTTCGGAAGCGGTGGCATATTTCTTTTCTCCTGCGTACACACAATACCGCCTGCCCATTGGGCAGGCGGTATCATTATAGCAGGCCGTATACGGGTGTCAAGTCGGCAGGATTTTGGATGGAACGTGGCTGCAAAGAGTGAGTCGAACGGTCTTCGCAGCGAATGAAACGGCGGCAGCTGTTCCGCCTGTCGTCCGCTTTCGTCGCTGGGTATAATGATTTGGGACTGAAGCTGGCGGGAATCATCCCGGCAGCAGACCTCACGGCCCAAGAGCTGATCGATGATGAAGAATGGATTGAGTTGATGCAGCTAACGGTGCTTTTCTTCGCCACGCTGCGCTTGTGTGTGGGTATCCGTCAGGAACGCCTGGAACTGGCGGAGGGTTCACGCGTCTCCGATTTACTCTCTGCGCTTCAAAAACGCCACGAAGGTCTGCGCGAAGCGCTCCCCTCCACACTGGTTTCCATCAATCGTGAATACGCTGCTAAGGATGAAGTCCTGCACGATGGGGATGAAGTGGCCCTGTTCCCGCCGGTCAGCGGGGGTGCGATTTCTCCAAAGGCGACGCTCGTTCGCACCATGCAGGACGCGCTGGATATGAATCATATTCTGGCAGGAATGGACGTTCCCCAAAGTGGAGCGGCGTGTGTATTCAGCGGAACTGCGACTGGCGACACGAAGTCGGAAGCGGACGTCGACCGGCTTGTACGAGAAATTCGAGTGCGCTGGCCGGCGGTTGAAGCCATCGCTGTCGTACAGCGTGTCGGTCGCAGTGACGCCGGCGGGCCGAACGTGATGATCGCCTGTACGTCGGTACGCGGCGACATCGATTTACTCCAGGCGGCACGATTTGGGATAGAACACCTGACTCAATCGAGTCCTTCGTTGGGGGACGAAGATGTCGCTGAAGAAACTCAATCCAAGCTGCAGGATTGATAGCATCTACCACAATCTGGAAAACAGACGAACGCTGAAAAGCGAGACATCCGGGGGGTAACTCTTCGCTCCGGCAGTAGAACAGCCGGTTGAAAGATGTACGCCTCCTTCTGAGGATCATCCCAGGAATACGCAACGTGTTGAACGGTAATGGGTTGTATCTCTAGAGTACACACTTTAAGTGTGTGCTTGATGTCTTGCATCGTCGAGTGGGAGTTCCAAGCTTGTTGCCGTAATCTTGACGGATATCGATGGGGATTACGTTGGTCTGCGTCACAAGCTTGGAAACCTCATTTAGCTCGGGAGGGGAACATGGGATACGATACGCGTGTGGTCGTAACGGGAATGGGGACCGTCAATCCGCTGGGATTGAACGTTGCGGAAACCTGGCGAAATTTAATCGCGGGGAAATCAGGCATCGGCCCGATCAAGCGCATAGATACTACTCCTTACAACGTCCACATTGCGGGTGAAATTCAGGATTTCGATCCTGAGCTGTATATCAGCGCGCGGGAAGCCAGGCGTATGGATCCTTTTGAGCAATACGCCATCGTATCTGCCCAGCAGGCGATCGATCAAGCGGACCTCGATATTACTACAGAAGATCCGACGCGTATTGCGGTCGTCATTTCTTCTGCGGTTGGGGGGCTGCAATCGATGCAATTGGGCATTCTGACCATGGATAAGCAAGGCTCTCGCCGCGTGAGCCCTTTTCTCATTCCCATGTTCATGTCCAACGGCGCTGCGGGATTGATCGCTATTCACTTCGGCGTGATGGGACCAAGTTTTTCAGTGACTTCAGCCTGTGCCTCAGCGGCAGATGGGATTGGCCAGGCGGCGATGATGATCCGTTCCGGATATGTCGATGCATGCATTGCTGGGGGCTCGGAGGCACCGATCTGCGGTATCGGCCTGAGTTGTTTCGATCGATTGGGAGCACTTTCGCATTATCAAGAGAAGCCGTACGCCACGCCGAAGCCGTTCGATAAAAATCGCGACGGCCTGGTAATGGCTGAAGGTGCGGCTGTACTCGTCCTGGAAAGTTTGGAACACGCCCGAGCCCGCGGTGCGGAAATCATTGGAGAATTCGCCGGGTATGGTTCTACGGCCGACGCCTTCCATATTACCGCTCCTGACGAAAACGGCGCCGGGGGATGTGCGGCGATGCGTAAAGCGTTGGACGATGCAAACCTTGCGCCGCAGGATGTGGATTACATCAACGCGCACGGCACGGGGACGGTGTTGAACGATGTGGCCGAAACGAAGGCCATTAAATCGGCGTTGGGGGAACATGCATTCAACGTAGCGGTGTCTTCTACAAAATCTATGACCGGGCACATGATGGGCGCCACGGGTGCGCTCGAAGCCATCTTCTGTATCCAGGCCATTCGGGAGAATCGAATCCCGCCGACGATCAATCTATCGGAGCCCGATCCGGAATGTGATTTGGATTATGTTCCCAATGTGGCACGAGAAGCGGAAGTGAACGTGGCGTTGAGCAACGCGTTCGGCTTTGGCGGGCACAATGCCGTCCTAGCATTCCGGGCTTTCTCAGGTTAGAATAGCGATAATTGATCACGTGGTTTGAACGCGTGGTACGCCGATAACTCAAGCACACTTGAGTTCCCGGCGTTCCCCAAGTTCACGGAGAAACCTGTGCAACCGAATGAGTTTGCCCATCAGGCTGGGCTTACGTTTGTCGATTCACATTTACTGCGGCGTGCACTGACTCATCGTTCCTTTGTTAACGAACATCCGGAAGCGCTCGAAGATAACGAGCGATTGGAATTCTTGGGAGATGCCGCACTCGATTTTCTTACCGCAGCCTGGCTTTATCGTCATTTCCCGGAGATGAATGAAGGTCAGCTCACGCGACTGCGTTCGGCGTTGGTGCGCACGGAACAATTGGCCGCTTTTGCGGAAGAGATTCACCTGGGGGAGGCGCTCTTACTCGGACGAGGTGAAGAATCGACCGGCGGGCGCGAGCGTCCCGCATTGCTCTGCGCAGCGTTTGAAGCATTGATCGGCGCGATTTACCTCGATGCCGGATTCTCGGCAGTGATCGAGTTCATGGAAGAACGACTCAAATCGGCCTCCGAAACCGTCTTGGAGGACCAAACCTTGTTCGACGCGCGCAGTTTGCTGCAAATCTGGGCGCAGGCGGAGCTCGGGCAGACACCGCGTTATAAAACGGTCGGTTCGAGAGGTCCCGACCATTCGCGCGAATTTATTGTTGAGGTGGACGTCGGCAACGGGGTTCTCGGTCAGGGATGTGGTCACAGCAAGCAGGAAGCCGCTCAAGCTGCTGCGGCGAATGCGATCGATCAAATCGGAAACACAGACTATTGGGGATGAGGTAGCATTTTTTGACTTCAGTTAACGGCGGATCGGGTCGGCTGCAGTCGTTGGACTTGCAAGGTTATAAGACTTTTGCGTTGAAGACGGAGATCGCGCTCGCGCCGACTATCACCGTAGTGGTCGGCCCGAACGGATCGGGGAAGTCCAACATCGCAGATGCCATCCGCTGGGTTCTGGGGGAGCAATCCTATTCGCTGCTGCGCGGCAAAAAGACGGAAGACATGATCTTTTCCGGCTCGGAAAGCAAGCCGCGTGCCAGCATGGCGGCTGCGACGATCGGTTTCGACAACAGCGACGGCTGGCTGCCCATCGATTTTTCGGAGGTCAATATCACCCGCCGGGCATACCGCGATGGACAGAACGAATATCTCATCAACGGTCAGCGCGTGCGGTTGCGGGACGTTACGGAATTGCTGGCGAGCAGCGGTCTCGGTCAGCGAACGTATACGATCATCGGCCAGGGTCTGGTCGATGCGGCGCTCTCGTTGCGGGCTGAAGAGCGCCGGCGTCTATTCGAGGAGGCGGCGGGGATCGGTTTGTATCGCAGCCGGCGAGAAGATGCGCTGCGGCGCCTGGAGCATACCCGTAGGAATCTGGAACGCGTGCAGGACATCTTGTCCGAACTGCAGCCGCGGCTGCGAAGCCTAAAGCGGCAGGCCAAGCGCGCCGGTGAGTATGAGCAGGTAAAACGCGATCTCAATTCTGCCCTGCGCATTTGGTACGGCTACCACTGGTACCACTTGTTGGATCGCGTAACCGAAGTGTCGCTGGATGCGCAAGAGAAAGCCCGCGAACTGGACGAACTGCGCAGTAAACAAGACCGTGGAGAACGCGACCTGGCGACGATGCGGAATCAGATCGATGGCTATCGAGTTCAAATCCGCACATGGAGCCAGCAAGTTTCGGATCTATACAGGGAGCGCGAGGTCATGGGGCGCAACTTCGCCGTCACCCAGGAACGACTGCGCTGGCTGGCGGAACAAGTTGGTCTCATCCGAGCCGAAATGGGCAGCCTCGAGCAGGTGCGTGAACGATTGGCGGATGGCCTTACTGCTGCCGTGGCGGAAGAAAAAATCAGGCAGCAGGCGCTTGAGGCGGCGCTCGCCGAACTGCAAAATTTGGAGCAGGGCACGATCGAAAGCGTTTCGCTGCATGCGCACCTCGGCCGCGCAGATACGCTGCGTAAGGCGTTGGAGAAATTGGCCGCAGACCAGGCAGCATGGCGCGCCCGCTGTACTCAAATCGAAAATCAGTTGAACGAATTGTCAACGCAGCGAAGTGAACTGGCAAAGGACCTCGAAGCCCAGGAAGAGAACCTCGAAGAAAAGGCGCAGCGCAGCAATTTTTCGCTTCATAGCCAAAATGAAGCGGAAGAAAATCATCGACGCGCCGTAAACGCCTGCGCAGCCGCGCAGCAGGCGTTACGCCAGGTCGAAGAAGCGAACGATCAAACACGAGTCCGCATCTCGAGTCTCGAAACCCAGCAAGCGAGGCTCGACGCGCTTCAGGAAGTAAAACGCTCTGCGCGGGAAGCGCACGAAACATTGACGGATACGCTCCAGCGCGGGAAACAGGCCGGCGATTCGCCTGGGTTCGTGGGGACCATTGAAGCGCATTTGAAGATATCCGCCGAGCACCGGCGGGCGATTCGTGCCGCTTTGGGTGAGTTTCGGCAGTCGTTTGCTTTTGAAACGGTCGATGATCTTCTCACAACGCTGGCCTGGTTGAGTGAAGAAGGCAAAGGCTGTGGGGCTGCGTTCCTGCCGCTCAGCTCGCAATCTTCGATGGACTTGTTGGAAGTGCCCTCGGATGCAGGCTGTGTGGGAAATGCCGCCGCACTGGTGGACGCTGATAAAACCATTCGCCCTGCGATCAATATCTTGCTCGGGCAAACCATCGTCGTTCGCGATATCGCCGCGGCACAGCGTGTTCTTTCCGATTTGCCAACCCAGGGACGCGTGGTTACGCTGCAGGGCGATCTTATTTTCCAAAGCGGCGCGGTTTTGTTGGCACAGGATGCGGAAGATGAGCTTCCCGAAGCGTTGAACCGCCTGGACTCGCAGAGTGCCGAATTGGGTGAGCACTTGAACACGGCTCGCGACCAGGAAAAGCAACTCGCCGAAAAACTGGACGCAGCCAGGCAAGCCCTCGAGCTCGCACAGACCGAAACAGATCGTACCCGAGACGATCTGCTCCAGGCAAAGCTCACGCGAGAGCAAATGCAGATGCAGTTGAGGGACGCCGAAGAGAGACGTTCCAGCCTGCAGGCACGGATCGAGGCATTGGATGGTACGCTCTCCGCAGTGGAGGTCGAGAAGCAAGATCTCGAAACGCAGGGCGAATCTTTCGAGACGCGGCATGCCGAACTCGAAGAAGAACTGAACCATGCGGTTGGAGCGGCCGAGAGCGCGGATCCTAACGTGGGTTTGGCGAAGGCACAAGCACGTCTCGATCTCGCCCGCAGCGGCCTGGCGGAAGGGCAAAACCGCCGATCGGAGCACGAAGAGCGGCTAGCAGTCATCGACGGCCAGCTGCAAGAATGGCGAAGCCGGCTTGCCAGCAACGATGATGAACTCAGCAAGGCGAACGAAGAAGTGGCTGAGATTGAACGCGGCACGGAAGAACTCGAGGCGCAGTTGGCCGATCTGCACGAGAAACTGGCTCCCATTGAGCAATCCCTGCAGGATGCCGAACGGCAGCGCAACGAGAGGGAAGCTGAAGGTAATCGCTTGCGCATTGCGCTGCAGACTGCCGAACGGGCCAACTCCCAAGCGCAAATCGACCTCGCCCGTCGTCAGGAAGAATTGGCCAGCTTGCGCCGTCGGATCGAAGACGATTTTGGACTGGTTTCCTTCGAATATGCTCCCGGCGAGGTGGGTCAGGAACCGCTGCCTCTGGACGGGTTGGTCGAACGGCTGCAGCGGGTGGATGAATTGCCTGAGGATTTGGAGTCCCAGGTCAATCATCTGCGCGCCCAGATGCGGCGTATGGGATCCGTGAATCCTGATGCGCAGCGCGAGTTCGTCGAGGTCAGCGAGCGCGTGGAATTCATGACTTCGCAGCTCAAGGATTTGAATCAGGCGCAGGAACGCATACACGAGGTGATCGCCGAATTGAACCTGCTGATGGAGCGCGAATTCCGGAAAACGTTCGACGCCGTCAGCAAGGTGTTCAAGGATACTTTTAAACGACTTTTCGGCGGCGGCAGCGCACGTTTGATCCTCACCGATGCGCAGGATCTGACGCAAACCGGCATTGACATCGAGGCGCGCTTACCCGGACGGCGCGAACAAGGTCTGGCGGTCCTGTCCGGTGGGGAACGCAGTCTCGTCGCCACATCGCTGATTTTCGCCCTGTTGAAAGTCTCTCCCACGCCTTTCTGCGTGTTGGACGAGGTGGATGCGATGTTGGACGAATCCAACGTGATGCGTTTCAACGACATGTTGCGTGAACTCAGCCGGGAGACGCAGTTCGTGGTCATCACCCATAACCGTCTAACGGCGCAGTCGGGGGAGGTGATCTACGGGGTCAGTATGGGTTCCGATTCTGTCAGCCGCGTGCTCAGCCTCAAACTCGAGGACGTTGAAGAAGAATTGGTGACCTGAGCGGGTGATAGCGCGGCTTGAACGACGGGCGCCGGGTGGGATCGATCGGCTCGGCCTCGTTGACAATCCATTGACATCAGGTAGAATAGCGACGCACGCCGAAGTGGCGGAACTGGCAGACGCGCTGCGTTCAGGGCGCAGTGAGCTTAGGCTCATGTGGGTTCAAATCCCACCTTCGGCACCTCCAGCCCTCGAAAGGGGCTGTTTTATTTAACCATCACTTGCGAGTCGACTATCCCTCGAGTAAGATGTCGCTTGAGATGCGCGAAGTCGAGACAGAAAGATCACGACCGCCGATGATCTGGGTCCTGATCATCCTGGCAGCGGCCATCCTGATCCTGGGGGATTTGAACAGCCGGATGGCGGAGACGCGGCGTCTCGAGCGCGACGCCGAAGCGCTGCAGACCGAAGTTGTGGTGATGAAGACTCAAAACGCTGTCCTGACGACCCAGGTTGCGGGCGCGACGGGCGAAGCCAGCATACAGGAGTGGGCTCACGAGCAAGGCGGCATGGCCCTTCCGGGAGAGGTGCTCGTCGTACCGGTAGCCCCCGAGGGAGAGCAAAGTGGGGTGCAAGCTACGCCGGCACCGGCTTTCAATCCGCCGAGCAATTGGGACGTCTGGTGGGCACTGCTCTTCGGGGGCTGATTGCTTGACGCTCGCGAGTCGGACTGTTATAATCCCCAACGCACAGAAAACGGTGTCATAACGCTGCGGGGTGGAGCAGTGGCAGCTCGTCAGGCTCATAACCTGAAGGTCCTTGGTTCGAATCCAAGCCCCGCTACCTTAAGAGGAAGCGCCCGAGAGGGCGTTTTCTTGCTTTAAAGAACAGCTCCAAGGGGTCTCGTTCAGGATTCGGACTGAGTACCCTGGGAATATTTGGATGTCGTTAAGATTTCTTCAAGGTTTTCGAGAATCTCGACAAGTGTGGAGGGGTAGGGAGCGCATTTAGGATTCGAAATAATACATCTAGGTCTTTGGTTCGAATCCGGTACCTGCTCCCTGAAATAGCCTCCGAACATGAGCCCCTTTGCCCCATCGTAAATAGGATCGATCGCAGCTCGGGTAAATGAGAAGAAAGACCCTTGCCGGGTGCTTTCTTCGTTTACCTGACTGGGTTCAGGTAGGCCTATTACGATACCGATTGGGTTCTACTTCGCTTGCCAGTTGCCGGCCTGCAAGATCTATAACTCTCTCAACACCTCCACCACCTTCATCCTGGCCAAGCGCCGGGCGCTCAGCAGTGTGCCGGCGAACATGCCGAATAAGACAAGCACAGCCAATTCCACCAGCTGCAGGCCAGGTATGGACAGCCCATGGGCGGGGATGGTGAAGATAACGCCCAGCAGCAGGACCAGAAGACTGGCGAGAAGAAATCCGATGGCGGTGCCGATGACCAGGCTCAATCCGCCAATCGTGATCGCTTCAGCGAACAGGAAGCGGCGCAGGTGACTCAGGCTGGCGCCAACCGCGCGCATCGACCCGAATTCGCGCTGTCGCTCACTGACCATGGCCTGCAGGAAGACCGCCAGGCCGAGCGATGTCACCAGCACGGTGTAGGCTAGCTCCATCGTTCCCAATCCGCCCAGATTGAGCGAGGTGAGCGAGCTGGTTTCGGTCTTGATCACGTTTTCCGTGGTCTGGATGCGGACCGACATCTTGTCCTTATAGGTGGCTGCAAGCGTGCTGGCAATCCGGTCGACGGTCGCAGGTTGACCGTCGGTCTTCAGCAGGAAGAAATCCATATCCGGGTTGCCAGAGCTGGCCGTCATGAAGTCACGGTTGAGGATGAAGTCCGAATCCTGGTCCGAGGTAGGGAAGTAGATGAAGAGCCCGACCGCCTGCGCCTGCACGTCGGCATACTGCTGGGTATTGCGATTGTACAACCGCAGCAGCACCGGGTCGCCTACCTGGATGTTGTACTTTTCGGCCTGCTCGACGGAAATGATGACGCCGTGCGGGGTGGATGCCAGCGCGTCCAGCACATGGTCCGCCGACCCTGGGGCGTAGTTGGTGGTGTGATCCCGCATGGCCGCCAGTGTCCGGGGCGAGGAACCATCGACGAAGAAGCTGTCGGGCAGGTATGCGGTTTGACGGAAGGAGGCGACGTCGATGCCGTAGATCGTGTTTTTCTCCGAACCGACCAGGGCCTGGGTGTCGCGAGCCACCGCCGTCACGTTCTGCACACTGGATATCTGCAACTGGGAGGTAAAGTCCGCCGTCTGCGGCGTGGTGAGAGCGGGGGTGAAACGGATATCGGAACCGACGATGTACTGCGAATCGAGTCGTTTCTCCTGGGTGTAGGTCTTCTGAAAGAGCGACAGGCTGACGCCAAAGGAAAGCGAGAGGGCGATGATCGTGGTGGCGGCGCCGATCTGGGCTGCACGGCGGGCGACGGATTTGCCTGCCACCTCTCCGATCTCCCCGAAAAGGCCCCGGAAAAAGCCCGCCAGGCGGGCTTGAAATTTGCCGAGAACGCCACCAATGATCCGCAGGGTCAGTAGGGTCAGCCCGATCCAGGCAAAAAACGGCGCCAGGAAGATGTAGAAGGAGAGCGAAATCGCCTGCCCCTCGTTGCCGGTCGGTTTAAACCCGCCGTTCAGCTGGGTGACGAACAGCACGACCGCCGCCACCAGCAGCGCCAGCAGGTCCAGGTAGGACCGCTTCCAGAAGGGCGGGGCTTCCAACCGGCGGGTCTTGCGCCGCTCCTGCGTAATCTCGCTTCGCAGGGCTGAGAATGTCGGCAGGAAGGCGGATAGGAAGGTCAGGATCAGCCCGGCGACGAAGGCAATGCCAGCCGATCGGGCGAATGCACTCCAGTTAAAGCCGGAGACAGTGGGGGAGAGGATGTTGACCGCTCCCCGGCCACCGCTGACCGTGAGCAGCGCCAGCCCGAAAAGCAAGCCGAGGAAGGCACCGCCGATGGCAAGGAAAATCGAGCTCAGGGCAACGATTGACGTAATCTGGGAGGGCTGGGCGCCTCGGGTGCGCAGCAGGCTGATTTCGCGGCGCTGTGTTCCCGAGAACAACTCGGCAGCGAATTTCGAGAGATAGGCGGCCAGCGCCACCCCGGGTAGGCCGAGGAAGATGAACAGAATCCTGGCCGAAAGTACGTCGCCTCTGGCCGCGCTCAGGGCGCCGGAAAGATTGTCCACGGCTTTCAGCTGGCCCGGAAATTGACGTTCCACCAGGCGGCGCAGCGCATCGGTCCGGTACGCGGCGAGAGTCGGATCGGAAGGAAGCTGGGCGCGGTCGATCTTAATGTGGATCTGTGGATCGAGGATCACGGCTCCAGGGAGGAGTGACGCCGGCGGGTTTTCCGCCAGCTTGACCAACTGAGACTGCAGCGTTTGCTGGAACCAGTTGAGATCCACCAGGACAACGTCCGCCACCAGCGCATTCTCGGCTTCGATAGAAGTGGCGAACAGCACCTCAGCGTTGCCCATGTTCATGATGCCGGAGATCGGCAGATCGACCGGATGATCGATGCCGGCGAAGGAGAGCTGCAGCGTATCGCCGACATGCAGATTCTGGGAGACGGCCATCGCTTCGCTGATCATCGCCCTCTGCGGAGTGAAGCTTCCGCTGCTGACCTGCAGGATATCGAAGGTCGGCAGGTAGGATGGCGGCACGGCGAACAGGCGGCCGGAGGGTGAAGACTGCGAACTTCCCACAGCCTGGGCTGAGGCGAAGTCAGCGGAAAAGACCGGCTCGGCGGCTGAAATTCCACGCTGGTCCACGATCACAGGCGCTTCGTCCGTGACTTGCACATCCGGGGTAGTGGCGTGCGCAACCAGATCCAGCTTGACCGGTGCGAGAGCAAGCTCGGTCATTTGCTGTGTTATGCCATCCACAAAGAATAGAATCCCGGCGAACAGGCCCACGGCCAGCGTCAGGCCGAACAGATAAGTGAAGGTGCGGTGCGGATTGCGGGTAACCAGGCGCCAGGCATAGCGGAGTGTCATTGCAACTGTCCATCTTCTGTCACCAGGCGACCATCTTTCAGTTGCAGAATGCGCTCGGCGTGAGCGGCAACTTCGGGGTCGTGGGTGACCATAATCAAGGTAAGGTTTCGAGCCCGGGAGAGTGTGATAAGCACATCCATCACCTCTTCCGCTGTTGTGCTATCGAGATTTCCGGTGGGTTCATCGGCGAGCAGGATGCTGGAGGAATTGGCCAACGCCCGGGCAATGCCGATCCGCTGCTGCTGCCCTCCGGAAAGTTCGTCCGGCAGGTGATCGGCCTTCGCCGTCAGCTGAACGAGCTCCAGCAACTCGTCGGCCCGTTCTCTGCGCTCCTGGGAGGCGATCCCCGCCAGCAGCAGGGGGAATTCGACGTTTTCGCGTGCGGTCAGGACGGGAAGCAGGTCAAAGCGCTGGAAGATGAATCCCGTTTTCTCCCGGCGCAGTGAGGCCAGCTGCTCTTCGTTCAGCAGGGCCAGATCCTGCCCTTCGATCTGGACTCGACCGGCGGTGGGTTGATCCAACCCCCCGATCAGGTTGAGCAGGGTCGACTTGCCCGATCCGCTCGGGCCCATGATGGCGACAAATTCACCGCGCCGGATTTTGATGTCCACGCCGCTGAGCGCGCTGACCATCTCGTGGCCAACACGGTACTGGCGCCAGAGACCATCTCCGCGTAAGACGACGTCCCGTTGCATTGGGTTTTCAGGCATGCCAGCCCTCGCTTTCATAAAGCCTTCCATCGTCGATCCTGACCTGGCGCCGGGCGCAGGCTGCCACGCTCTTGTTGTGGGTGACGACGACCAGTGTCAGGCCGTATTCCGCGTTCAACCCAGCGAGCAGGTCCATGATGGAGGCTGCCGTGGCCGAGTCGAGCTCCCCGGTTAGTTCATCAGCCAGCAGGAGTTCGGGCCGGTTGGCGAGCGCTACGGCGATCGCGACCCGCTGGCGTTCGCCGCCGGAGAGCATGGCCGGTTTATGGTTAATCCGTTCGGACAATCCCACCTCGTTGAGCAGTTGCCGCGCACGTTCAGCGGCTCCTTTTTTACTCGCCAGTTCCATCGGCAGCATGACGTTCTCCAGCGCGGTGAGGAACGGAATGAGGTTGTCGGCCTGATAGATGATGCCAATCGTCCTGCGGCGGAACGCAGCGCGTTCGGTTTCGTCCATCCGGGTCAGGTCGGCTTCGCCGATGACGATCTTTCCGGCGCTGGGGTTGGCGAGCCCACCCATAAGATTGAGCAGCGTGGTCTTCCCGGCTCCGGAACGCCCGGAGATAGCGACGAATTCGCCCGAGCGGACGCTCAGGGTTGCTCCGCGCAGTGCGACCGTTTCGATCTCGCCGTCTTTGAAAATCTTGTAGAGCTCGGATAAATATAAATCACTCATCTGCGAACCTGTCTTTCCCTCAAGCCGACCCTTCCCGGTAGGGAAGAGCCGGCTCTCGAGGAAGGGGATAGAAGCTAGTTGGACACCTTCAGCGTGAGCGCGATGTCCCGAACGCCTTCACGGTCGTAGTGGTTTTCGGGCCCTGCAACCGTCAGCACGGCGATGCGTCCGTCCGCCAGCGGGATGTAGTAGATCTCATCATGGGCGGTGTAAGCCTTGCCGGTGACGACCGAAGTCCCGTCGGCGTTGAAGCCAAGCACAACGGCACCTTGGACCTCGCTCGATGCCTGCAGACTGATTTGCTTGAACTCGGGGAAAGCGGCCGCCACCTCTGGCACCTGGTTCTGTGCGTAGGCCATGACGTCGGTGCCGGGTGCGGGCGATTTAAAGGTCAATGTCATCCAATCATCACCGCCCACAAACTTTACGCCTTCCGTCATCGATGGATCCTGCGACCATGGGCTAGGGTACCCGATCGAGAAGCTCTGGGCGGCGTCCGTATAGGTCACGAGCGCTGCTTCGGCGCCGCCCTCGCCGCCTTCACCGCCCGTTTCGCTGGACGCAGGCGCAGCTTTGGCGCAGGCGGCCAGGGCCAGGGCGGTGAAGGAGGTGAGGGCAAGAACCTTCGCGATGGACTTTTTCATGGTTAACTCCTTTGAGTTGTTTCACTTCGCTTGTAGTCTAGTGGGTCGAAATGAAGGCAAGATGAAGTCAGAGGCGACCCTGATTGATTGCACTCGCATATCCGGGAGTGCATATCGTCACAATTGGTCCTGGCCGGGCTCGTTGGATCGGGTTTATAAGGGCGGGGATAGGAGCAACATACGCTGGCTATAAAGATCGCCGGATAAGATCAACGCCAGTGCTGTCCGCAGTTACCTTGTATGCAGGAATGATAGAGCCAAGAACTCCGATTAGAATCTCGGATGTGTGGAAAAGAGGAGTACCACCTTATCGTGGAAGGGTTACGTGGAAGGTTGACCCTCCTCCAGACGCACTGTCGACATCAATCTCGCCCCCATGCGCTCGGACGACCTGGCGCGCGATCGCCAGGCCGAGGCCTGCCCCGCTCGATGATCTGGCCGGGTCTACCCGGTAGAAACGCTCAAAGATACGGGCGAGCTGGGTAGGTGGAATGCCGGCTCCGGAATCGCTGACCTCGATTTGGACTTTGTCACCTGCGGAGTGTGCGGATACAACTACCCGGCCTGTGTCGGTGTACTTAATGGCATTATCCAGCAGGTTTACAAACAGCCGGATCAGGCCATCTCCATCCCCCTGAATCGTCAGGTTTGCCTCCGTATCACAGATAAGCTCCAATCCCTTTACCTCCGCCAGCGGACGCATGGACTCGGTCACGTCCGGTAGCAGCGTGGACAAGTCAATGGGAGCTTTGGCTTCGAATGCAACCAGATCTGCCCGTGCGAGCGTCAGCAGCGAATCAGTCAGGTTCTGAAGCCGTTCGGTTTCCTCCGCCAGGTCGTCCAGGGCCTGTTCATATTCCTCCGGGTCCCGCCGGCGCTGGCGGGTGACGCTCAGGATGGCCTGCATAGCGGCCAGAGGGGTGCGAAGTTCGTGCGAAGCATCGGCGGTGAACTGGCGCTCGCGGCGAAAACCTCGCTCAATGCGTGCCAGCATGTCATTAAACGCGGCTGTCAAGCGCTCGATTTCATCACCGGTGGGGGGGAGCGGCAGCCTGGCGGACAGGTCTTCGACAGTAATGCGCCTCGCCGCCCGTCCGATCTCGTCGATCGGCGCCAGGGCGCGCGCGGCCAGAAAGTACCCAGCAAACCCGGCGAGCAGCAGAAGCGATGTCCCACCCAGCAGCAACGCGTTGAGCAGGCGCCGCAGGGATTCTTGCACATCCCCCATGCTTTTCAACGTAAGCACCCACCCGACGAGCCGGCCGTTATCCATGACAGGCAGGCTGTAGATACGAAGGGGATTGGTTCCATTGACCTCGGGTTGTGTAAGATATCTCGGCTGCTGATCGAGGTCGGCGGTTGGCACATCGAAGGCCCGGTAAGGACCTGTGGCTTCTAGGATATCTCCTGACTTCGAGAGGATCAGCAGGACCAAGCCGCGCTCGGCGTACGCTTCATAACCGGTCTCGCCGGAGGTGATGGCTTCAGGGATCAGGATTTGACCGTTGTCAACATTCAACCCGGCTGCTACCTGCTCTGCGCCCAGCGACAGCGAATCATCCATGGCTGCGCGCAGGCTCAGGTTGAGATTGAGATAGATAAAGCCGCTGAACGCGGCCAGGAACAGCAGGATCAGCGCCGTAGCCCAGAGGGCAAAGCGGGTTCGGATCGACTTAATCCATCGCATCAAGCGACAGGCGGTAGCCCACCCCCCGGACCGTGTGGATTAATTTCTGCGGATGAGAATCGTCGAGCTTACGCCGCAGGTTGCGGATGTACACGTCGACCACGTTAGATTGATTGTAAGTGTCATAACTCCATACGTGCTCCGCAATCTGCGTGCGCGACAGGACTGCTCCAGGCGAGCGCAGCAGACACTCCAGGATGGCGAATTCTTTGGCAGCCAGGATGATGTCCTCGCCGGCGCGCGTGACGCGGTGCGTGGTTGGATCGAGCGAAAGGTCGCCAAGGCTTAAAACCGGGGATTTTGGGACATCCCCTGTACGGCGGGTGAGTGCCCGCAAACGGGCCAGCAACTCCTTGATTGCAAAGGGCTTGACCAGGTAATCATCCGCCCCCGCATCGAGACCGCCGACCCGGTCATCAACCGTATCCCGGGCAGTGAGCATCAAGATGGGCGTGCGGTCGCCGCGTGCACGCAGCTCTCGACAGGCGGTCAGGCCGTCCATTTCCGGCAGCAGGATATCCAGAATGATGGCGTCATAGGGGGCGGAATCAGCCCAATCGAGGGCGTCCCTTCCATTGAAGACGGCATCCACGGCATAGCCCATTTCCTCAAGGCCGCGTTTGATGTAAGCGGAAATATTCGTTTCGTCTTCGACAAGCAGGATTCGCATGGCTCAAGTATAAATGCAAAGGATGAAGGCAAGATTAAGACTACATTCTACGTGAGATCTGGAGCCTGAGGCCCATGCAGTCAGCGCCTGCTATCGTACCCGCGTGCCTAGTGACGCGGTTACCCCTGACTCTCATGGTTTTAACAGAATCGACTGATATAGTAGTTGCACTTGCGGAAAGGAGCACAAGTTGCGCGTGCTGCTTATTGAAGATGAACCCGGGATGGTGCAGTTCATCCAGCAGGGTTTACAGGAACAAGGTTTTTCGGTCGATACCGCCCAGGATGGTGAAACCGGACTGGAAGCCGCCCTTTTATCGGAATACGATGTGCTTGTGCTTGACATCATGCTGCCTGTTATGGATGGACTGCAGGTGCTTCAAGATCTTCGGGACCGGGGCGTCAAGACGCCGGTCCTGCTGCTCACGGCGAAGTCGGAGATTGAGGATCGGGTGCGCGGTCTCGATCAAGGTGCTGATGACTATCTCGTCAAGCCCTTCGCGTTCTCCGAGCTGCTCGCCCGCCTGCGCGCACTCGTCCGTCGCCCGCCGCTGCAGAACAATCCGGTTCTCGAGTTAGGGGATCTCACAATGGACGTGGCGGCACATACCGTTCGCCGCAGCGTACAGTTGATCGAACTCAGCCCGAGAGAGTTTGCCTTGCTGGAGCTGCTGCTCCGCCATCCCCACCAGGTATTGAGCAGGACACAGATTGCTGAGCGGGTGTGGAATCTCGATTACTATACCGGCACGAATGTCGTCGATGTTTACATTGGCTATCTGCGGCGGAAAATCGACCGTGGCTTTGATTACCCTTTGATCCATACTGTGCGCGGAATCGGGTACCGAGCCTCCCCGGAGGGGCTTGAGGATGAGTAGTGTGCACCGTAAGTTCTCCCAGCTATCGATTAATATTCGACTCACGCTTTGGTTTGTCGTCATCACGGGGGTTACGCTTGTTGCCCTGAGTTTCTTCTTGTCGGCGCGGTTCCTGCACAGCCTTTCGTCATCGATCGATCTCAGCCTTCGAATCGCGGCCGGTCAGTACCTCGCGAACCTGGAAGATAAGGTCGGTGCGCTCACATTTGCCGAAGGCGCTGGCGCTTCTGGGAGTCAACCTGGCAGCACTGGCCTTATGGCACGGTTGGTCAGCCCTTCTGGGACGATGCTGGATCAGCGCGGAGCATCGGACGAATTCCCTGCCTGGGGCCAGCTCCAACCCGGCTATCAAACAGCGTCGCGACCGGGGGATGACACGCAATGGCGCACGTATACGGAACCGGTGCGGGGGGTGGATGGCTCGATCCGGGTATGGCTGCAGGTGATCCAGCCGTTGGAAATGCTGACCAATACGCAGCAGGATGTGCGTGACCAGCTGCTGTTGATCATACCCTTCACGTTGCTCGTTCTCGGAGCAGGTGGGTATTTCCTCGCCTCGCGCGCGCTGCGGCCGATCGACAGGATAACCCATACAGCCGGTTCGATCTCGGCCAATGACCTCAGCCAGCGGATTGAATATCAAGGCCCTCAGGACGAGGTAGGGCGGCTTGCATCGACGTTCAACGCCATGCTTGCCAGGCTGCAGGACGCTTTCGTGCGGGAGCGCCGCTTCTCGGCTGATGCAGCCCATGAATTGAGAACGCCGCTGAGTGTGCTGAAGGGCAAGCTCGACGTTGCGTTGAGTCGGGAGCGAACAACGACCGAATACCAGGCAACTCTGACCGATCTGAGTTCAAGCGTGGAGCGGCTGATATCGCTCAGCAGCGATCTGCTCGTCCTTTCCCGTTTGGAGCAACGCACACTTGAGGGTAATAAAGCTGAAATCAACCTGACCGACTTACTCGAATCCATCCTAGAGCAATATCAGCCGCTTGCCGCCGCGCGGAGGATTGAAATGTCCATCCATTTGCCACCAGCCATTCGGATTCAAGGATACAGTGATGCGCTAATGCGTCTCTTCATCAACCTGATCGATAATGCGGTTAAATACACACCCGCTGCAGGACACATTTCCGTGGAAGCTGGCGAGGTGGAGGGGCTGATCCATGTTGATTTGTTCAACAGCGCCGAAAACCTTCGGGAGGATGTCATCCAGCGGCTCTTTGAACGTTTTTACCGTGCTGATCCTTCGCGCTCGAGAAATTCCGGTGGAGCGGGTCTCGGACTCTCGATTGCCCGGGAGATCGCAGAAGTCCATGGCGGGCGGATAACCGCCCACCAGCTGCCGGGTGAAGGCATCATGTTCAAAGTTGAACTTCCGGCAGGTCTGGCATCATGAAGAAGCTCCAGGAACCGATAGGGAACCTCGTTCGATCTCTACGCTGGCGGCATGCACTGTCTGCACTAGCGCTGGTTGTTATCACTGGCAGCATCTTCTTCGAATTGGCGGGCGATGTCTGGCTGAAGGAAGGGTTTGCCTGGGACCCGCCCATCATGGTCTTCCTCGGCAGCCTGCGATCGCCGATAGGAACTGTCATCATGCGTGCTGTAACCACCACTGCGAGCGGGTGGATCGTGTTGCCGGTCCTCGGAGTAACTGCTTGGTTTATTAAGCGTGGTGATCGCCGGCAGGCGACGATTTTGGCGCTCGGCATTCTGGCGGCGATCCTGCTTAACACAGTGTTGAAAGCCGCCTTTGCACGCCCCCGGCCTCATATCATCGTCCCGCTGACGGTTGAACATACGGCCAGCTTCCCGAGCGGCCATACGATCAGCGCGATGGTGTATTACGGTTATCTCGCACTGCAGCTCTGGCACAGCAGGCACCGGGCACTCGCCCTGCTGGTTGGCACCTGGCCGGAAATCGTGGGTTTTAGCCGCATCTACCTTGGGGCGCACTACCCGAGCGACGTCATCGCCTCCCTCGCACTCGGCCTACTCTTCCTGCTCCTTATGGATGGGATAAGAGGCTTCTTAAACATTCCTTATCGAATTCATAAGGTGGCTAAGTAATATAGGGGCAGGTAACGGGTATTCCGAAACGAATCGTCAAACAAGATGGATACCCAGAAGGAGGACCGATCATGAAGGTATCACGATTGTTGGGGCTGGCTCTGGTGGCAATGCTGGTCTTCGGATCGATTGTCGCGGTCACATCCCGGGCGCTGGCGAAATCCGGGCCGACGCCGCAACCCCAGCCCCAGGCTCAGGGCTGCGATGTTGAAGATAACGATGCAGCCGAGGCCCCCGAATCCAACGCTCCCGACACGGATGATGTCCAGTGCGGCGAGCAGGGCGGCGTGGAAGATGGATCGCCGGAAGCCGATTCGGCGCAGGACCAAATGCCATCTTACACTGGCAGCCTGACCGCCGATGAAGCGAAATATGAGGGCATGAGCGAGGCCGATGAAAGCGCGACGCTGGCCGGACAAACTTCCATCAGCGAGGCCGAAGCGCGCTCCGCTGCTCTCGCGGCTAACCCTGGCGCGACGGTTGCGAAGGTCGAATTGGACAATGAGAACGGGGTTATCGTCTACAGCGTTGAGCTGAGCGATGGCTCGGACGTGAAGGTGGACGCCGGAAACGCGGCGGTTCTCTTCACCGACAGCGGCGGTGACCTGGAGAACTGAACAGGTTACTGCCTGCTTCAAGGGGCGCCGGTAGATGCTGGCGCCCCTTTTTATATCAACTTATTTACTTTGTGTATTCCTCTCTAAAGGAGATCGGTGAGCTTGAATTATCTTTGAGTAGTACAAGTAAATTCGCATCTAATGAAAGTTCACCCTGGTCTGGGCCGATCAACGGCCTTGAGACGCGGAAGTACATTCAATCATGATAAGTAGCCTGCAGTAACTACTGCTTCAGTATCTATCCAAATTGGCACTTGTTGTGTTGACGAGTTGCTTCTAAGCTAATTAAAAATTCGATCGCTGGGTTCAAAGAAACCACCAATCAATAGGCTGTCCTTGGAAACCCAGCCTGACGGTCCAAAGACCTTGTTTTCGGAAACGGTCTCACAACCTGAAGGTCCTTGATTCCCTGTACGAACATCAGGACAGGCGAATCCAAGCCCCGCGACCTGGAACGCCGGAAAGCGTCCGAAAGGGCGTTTCCATTCTTTTAAGAACAGCCTCAAGGGATCTCTTAAAGGATTCGGACTAAGGATCCCGGGGTTATTGGGCTGTAGCTATGGAATCTTTAAGGTTTTCAAGAATCTCGACAAGCGTGGAGGGACAGGGAGTGTATTTCGGATTCGAATCAATAATTTCTACGTCTTTGGTTCGAATCCGAAAAGCTTCCGCTTAGGAACGGAATACAGCATAAGGAAGCGTTTGTGCTCATTTGGGTGCTTTTCTAATTCGAATCCAAGGTTGTACTTCGTTGTTGAATCCAAGTTCTGATTAAATGGGATATCTGGTTGATAACGCGAAGTAATTGTCACATGACATGAGGAAAGATTGACATCCTGACAATATCGCATAAAATTTAATAATACTACAAAATAATAATGATTACTAAATAGAAATATGGTGCAATCATGAAAACCCCGGAAGCTATCATTCGATTATTCAGCCAAAAAGGTCTCAAGATCACTCCCCAACGCAGACTCATCTTTGAACTCTTAGCAGAGGATGAAAGTCACCCTACCGCAGAGGAGTTATACCAACTTGTAGTCTCGCGGATGCCTGATGTTTCTCAGACGACCATATACAATACCCTGCGTGAATTGGTGGCACTCGGTGAGTTGACCACTGTGGAAACCTTGAGTGAAAGCGGGGCACGTTATGATACGAATACCAGCCATCACCACCATCTCTTTTGTATGCATTGTCACACCCTAGTTGATATTGAACGATACTTTCCAGATGTCGAACTTTCACTGGAGGAAGCCAAAGGATATCAAATCGTAAAAAATCAAATTACCTTCTATGGCGTTTGCCAGGAATGCCAGAAAATCTAATTCAAGATTGTTCAGTCTATTTCAAATCGGTTGGACCCAACAAAAGGAGGCAGTTTAATGAACGAAGAAAGTAAATGCCCTGTAACGGGCAGAGTTAACAACCCCATTTCCGGCGGTGGCACGTCAATCCGCGACTGGTGGCCGAACCAGTTGAACCTCAAGATTCTTCATCAACACTCGCACATGAGCAATCCGATGGGCGAGGAGTTCAATTATGCTGAGGAGTTTAAGAAACTCGACCTTCAGGCCCTGAAAAAGGACCTTAATGCGTTGATGACAGACTCGCAGGACTGGTGGCCAGCCGATTACGGTCACTACGGGCCGCTCTTCATCCGCATGGCGTGGCACAGTGCCGGTACGTACCGCACTGGCGACGGCCGTGGGGGCGCGGGGTCCGGCAACCAACGCTTTGCGCCCCTCAACAGTTGGCCCGACAACGTCAACCTAGACAAGGCGCGCCGTTTGCTTTGGCCGATCAGGCAGAAATACGGCAACAAGATCTCCTGGGCCGATCTCATGATCCTCGCCGGTAACTGCGCGCTTGAGTCGATGGGATTCAAGACCTTCGGCTTCGCCGGCGGGCGCGAGGACATTTGGGAGCCGGAAGAGGATATTTACTGGGGCTCTGAGTCCGAGTGGCTTGGCGATCAACGCTATTCGAGCGACCGAGATCTCGAGAATCCGCTCGCCGCCGTGCAGATGGGCCTGATCTACGTGAATCCGGAAGGCCCGAACGGCAATCCGGATCCGGTCGCCTCCGGCCGTGACGTTCGAGAAACCTTCGCACGTATGGCTATGAACGACGAAGAGACTGTCGCGCTTGTCGCCGGGGGGCACACGTTCGGCAAGTGCCATGGTGCCGGTGATGCCGCGCTTGTCGGCCCGGAACCCGAGGCCGCTGGCATCGAGGAACAGGGGCTCGGCTGGAAGAGCAGTTTCGGCAGCGGCAAAGGGGATGATACGATCTCCAGCGGCATCGAGGGCGCCTGGAAGCCGAACCCGACCCAGTGGGACATGGGCTATCTGAACGTACTGTTCAAATACGAGTGGGAACTGGTCAAGAGCCCGGCCGGCGCGCATCAGTGGCTGGCCAAGGACGTAGCCAAAGAGGACATGGTGGTTGACGCGCACGATCCGTCGAAGAAGCACCGGCCGATAATGACTACGGCGGACCTCTCCCTTCGCTACGACCCGATCTACGAGCCGATAGCACGCCGGTTCCACGAGAACCCGGAGGAGTTCGCAGATGCGTTTGCCCGAGCGTGGTTCAAGCTTACGCACCGCGACATGGGTCCTCGTTCGCGCTATCTCGGTGCGGAGGTCCCGGCGGATGAACTCATCTGGCAAGATCCGGTGCCCGCAGTCGAACAAGAGCTGATTGACGCGCAGGATATCGCAGACCTCAAGGGCAAGATCCTTGCCTCGGGACTGACTGTCTCCCAACTGGTTTCGACGGCCTGGGCGTCGGCGTCCACGTTCCGCGGCTCCGATAAACGCGGCGGGGCGAACGGGGCGCGCATCCGTCTTGCGCCGCAGAAGGATTGGGAAGTCAACCAACCAGACCAACTGAAGATCGTGCTGAAGGTCCTTGAAAACATCCAAAAGGAGTTCAACGGCACGCAGTCAGATGGGAAGCTGGTTTCACTCGCCGATTTGATTGTCCTGGGTGGATGCGCAGGTGTCGAGCAGGCTGCAAAAAATGCCGGTCACGATGAGACTGTTCCTTTCACGCCGGGACGCACGGATGCGTCACAGGAACAAACAGATGTGGATTCATTCGCCGTACTCGAACCGGCCGCAGATGGGTTCCGCAACTACCTTAAAACCAAATACGCCGTATCAGCAGAGGAAATGCTGATTGATCGGGCGCAACTACTGACACTGACCGCTCCTGAAATGACAGTTCTCATTGGAGGCATGCGTGTCTTGAATGCCAACTTCGGACAATCCCAGCACGGCGTCTTTACCAAGCGGCCAGAGGCGCTTACCAATGACTTCTTCATGAATCTGCTCGACATGAGCACGGCGTGGAAGGCAACCTCGGAAGACGAAGACTTGTTCGAGGGTCGTGATCGCGCAACGGGCGAACTCAAGTGGACCGGCTCCCGTGTCGACCTCATCTTCGGTTCGAATTCCCAACTCCGGGCTTTGGCAGAAGTCTACGGATGTGCGGACTCCCAGGAGAAGTTCCTGCACGACTTTATAGCGGTGTGGACCAAGGTAATGGACCTTGACCGCTTCGATCTCGCCTGATCGTAGCATAACCATCTGTGATGTCATCTGGGTTTTAACGCAATAACGAGATGGCTTTTTGACAAAGCAGATTCAACTCACAAGTGGTTCAAGGACTTTTGACATGTACGTTCCGGCTTGGTCCACTGAGGGCGTTGAAAGCACTTGCTACCGCCCCCCACTGGATACAGAAGGGGTTTAACCTGGAGTTTCGAAGCTTGCCGGGTTCTACGTGATCGAAAAGCCGCCTTGGAAACCCGGCCTGACGATCCAAGGCCCCTGTTTTGGGACTCCATCTCATAACCTGAAGGTCCTTGGCCGTTCGTCCCGGGAGCGAAGCGAGACGGGATTCGAATCCAAGCCCCGCTACCTAGAATGAAGGAAAGCGCCCGAGAGGGCGCTTTTTCTATTAAAACAACTAGCCTTAGTTGTGCAACCCAGGACTTAATCCAAAGATCCATAATCGGGCATTATCTGCAATCCAATTAAGGTTGTACTCATTTCGTCGGTAGAGTGGAAGGTGCCGCTGCTGTCAGGAAGTAAGGAATATCAAGGTGTTTTCCATGCGGAGCTAGGATGCAGCCGGTTGCTCGTCAATCAAACGCCGGCACAGCTCGACGCCGCTCACAGCGTCGATTGCCCAATAGTCGGCTTTTACATACTGGCTGACCTCTTCGGTGATTTGCCCACCACCGATGATGATCGGTCCTTGATAGCCACCTGCACGAATCTGGGTGATCGTTTCAAGCATGGAGTCATAGGAACTGGTCAGCAGACCGGACAGACCGACGATATGAGGGTTAAACTCGGAGACTTTCTCGCTGAAGATTTCAGGCGGTACGTCGACGCCGAGATCGTGTACAGCGAAGCTGTGACAACTCAAGAGCATAATGAGGATGTTTTTCCCCAGATCGTGAATGTCTCCCTGCACCGTGCCGACGAGGATACGTCCGGAGGCTTGTCCCGTGATTTGCTGCTCCACGAGTGGTTGGAGCCATTCCATGACTTGGCTGAAGATTTCTCCGGCCATGATCAATCCCGCCAGGAAATACTCGCCAGCTTCGTAGCGTTCACCAACCAGTTGCATCCCTTTACTGCAATCATTGATGATCGTGATTGGGTCGTCATCTCTGGATATCCGTTCCTGGACGAGCGCCAGGGCGGGTTTCTCCTGGAGATTAGAGACCGCATTGATCAGCTTTGTGCGAAGATCGGTGTTGTCCATGAGATGCTCTACTCCTAGTCGTTTACTCCGATAGTGGCGGTAAAGCACAGGCGTTCGCCGCTGCAGATAAACCAACCCCAACTGACAGGCTTGTTGTCGAAATCGTAAAAGATGTGCTCCAAACGAAAAGAGGGAGTTCCAACCCCCGTTTGAAGCAGGAGAGCCTCCTCGGTTGTCAAGCAGGTTGCATCAATCATGAGGTCACCCCGCTTGAAATCCGTCCCGCCGCCTCCACTGAAGAGGCCTCGCAGTTCGGTGACCTCCATCTCGGCTTCGATAATCGGACGGGAGGGGTCGTAGATTACATACTCTCGGTGCAGGAGAACGGGTTGTGTGTCCTGGTAGATCAGTCGCCGGATAAATACGGTTTTATCTCCGACGGCGATGGCCAATTTCCTCGAAACCCGTTCAGTAGCCTGGGCGATCCTCGCCTCCAATATCTTTACTTTCGATTGGCTGCCATCTTGGAAAAACTGCTTCAGGGAGTCAAGGTTGAATGTCGCCGTACTCAATTCCAGCGGCTTGACAAAAGTGCCTCGTCCTTGTTCGGCGATGACTACACCCTGGTCCGTCAGGATGTTAATGACGCGACGTACGGTCATGGGACTTACGCCATAACGCTGGCAAAGTTGGGCTTCGGAAGGCAGGCGGTCTCCTGGACGAAATTCACCAGAAGCAATTTGACCCAAAAGGATACGTACCAATTGGGCATAAGCCGGTTCATATGAGTCGCGGTCGATGGATAGGATATGTTCGTCGGCCAAACAATACCTCCACAAAATTCAATGTATAAATATATATAAACTGATTTCCAATGTCAATTGTTTAAAGGTTTTAATTTGAAAACTTCTCTATATAAGTGTATAATTGGTTAATTTCATTTAACTAACCATCATCGATTCTTGAGGGATCTGTATAAAAAAGGCAGGACGAATCAAAATCGTCGCTTGCGCGACGGTAGCCGAGGAACTGCAAACGCATTTAAGCGATGGCATGGAGTGCTGCGTTTTGGACTTTGGTCTGCATGTCAATCCGAAACGCCTTCGGGCTGCTCTCCAAGAGACCATTGACGCCTCGGCGAAATCCTTCGACACGATTCTCCTGGGTTATGGCCTTTGTTCCCAGGCTGTCGTGGGTTTACATGCCAATGGTTATACCTTGGTCGTGCCGAAAGTAGATGACTGCATCGCCATTTTCTTGGGCTCGGACCAGGCCTACAAAGATCAATACCGGGCCGAGCCGGGCACTTACTATCTGACCAAGGGCTGGATCGAAGTCGGCGATAGTCCGTTCAGTGAGTATGAGCGCATCGTAGAGAAGTATGGCGAAAAAAAGGCTCGACGCCTCATGAGCAGGATGTTCAACAACTATACCCGTCTGGCATTGATCAACACCGGCCAGTATGATCTGGAACGTTATCGCCAGTATTGCCGGCGTTCGGCGGGGCGCTTCGGCTTACGCTTTGAGGAGATTCCCGGATCCAGTGCTTTGATCCAGAAGCTTTTACATGGACCTTGGGATGATGATTTCGTCGTCGCCAAACCGGGCGAAACCATCACTTACCTTGATTTTAAAAAACACAAACCAAGCAGATGAAAATCATCGGTGAAAAGATCAATGGCACACGCCAACGAGTGGCCCAGGCCATAGCGGGGCGTGACGAAAATTTCATCCAAGAGCTGGCCCGAAATCAGGTGGCGGCTGGCGCAGACTGGTTGGATGTAAATGCCGGCACGCAGCAGAGCAAGGAGCCGGAAGATCTGATCTGGTTGGTTGAAACCGTGCAATCCGTGGTGGATATACCGCTCTGCCTGGATAGCCCCAATCCGGCTGCCTTGACGGCGGCCATACGGGTTGTCGAACAGACGCCGATGATTAATTCGATCAGTGGTGAGCCATGGCGCTTGGAGGGAATCCTGCCACTGGTGGCCGAGCATCAATGCCCGGTGATAGCGCTGGCGATGGACGATGGCGGCATCCCTGAGACCTGTGCCGGCCGGATGGATGTTGTTCACAAGGTGATGCAAGCTTCTCGGAGCAGTGGCGTGCCTGATGAGGATATGTACATAGATCCTCTGGTAATGACCTTGGCGACAAATACGCAAAGCGCCCAAATCACCCTCGAAACCATGCGGATCATACACCAGGAATACCCAGACGTTCATATTAGTATGGGATTAAGCAACATATCGTTTGGCATGCCGGCTCGAGCGAACATTAATCGAGTTTTCTTGACCCTGGCAATGGCAGCAGGTCTGGACAGCGCCATCGTCGACCCGCTGGATCGCGAACTCAAGGCAGCCTTGGTCACTACTCGAATGATCCTTGGTCAGGATCGTCATTGTCTCAACTACACACGTGCATACCGCGCGGGGCTGTTTAGTAGAAATGAACATTGAGATTCGTTCTCAATAATCGAAGTTTCGTTGCGGTGACGTACCCCATCAGGTGGGGTCAAAAAACCGGATAGCGTATTTGAGAGGAGGGACACTATCGATTGACTTGCCCGATGATTCTGGGGCAAGGACCCCAAATCACGTCTTTAATAGGAGGATACTATGTCAAAGAAACTTGTCAATGCCATTGCTGACATGAAAGAGGAAGAGGCCCTCAGCCTTGTCAAACAAATGGCAGAAGACGGTACGGATCCCAAAGCAATCCTGGATGCGGCGAGAGAAGCCATGGACATCGTCGGTGAGCGCTATGAGAAGGGAACATACTTCTTACCTGAACTGATGCTGGCTGGCGAGATGATGGCCCAGATCACGGAATTGATTAAACCCGAGCTGGCCAAAATGCCGGCGGGTGAGAAGATTGGCAAGGTGCTCATCGGTACCGTTGAAGGTGACATCCACGACATCGGCAAGAACATCGTCACCTTCATGCTCGATGTCAACGGCTTCGAAGTCTTGGATTTGGGCGTGGACGTTCCTGCGAAAAAGTTCATCGAGGCGATCAAAGAGTTCCAACCCCAAGTTGTCGCTCTGAGTGGGTTCCTGACCCTCGCTTTCGACGCCATGAAAGATACAGTGGCGGCCATCGAGGCCGCGGGCTTGAGGGACAACGTCCAGATCATGGTTGGCGGTGGCCAGGTTAACGAGGAGATCAGTAAGTATGCCGGCGCAGATGCCTATGGCGACAATGCTATGTCCGGCGTGACCCTCGCGAAGAAATGGACCGACGCCAAGTAAGGACCTCATAAGAGAACCATGGAGGTAGGAAAATGGAAAAACAGTTAACCGCAGAAGAAATCCAGGAAGGGCTGTGGCAAGGGAAACTCACGCTAAAGGATCCTCAGGGGAACCCCGTTCCGTTCCAATCCGCGGAAGCGGAAAAGGCGTACAAGGATAGATTACTCCGCTTCAAAGACGCCATCCAGATGAAAAAACTGCCGGACAGGGTTCCGGTCACGATCTTCCCCAGCATGTTCCCTTGGACCAACGGAGGCATGACCGTTGAGGAAGCCATGTACGACTACGGCAAGTGCGCGGAGGTCTTTCAGAATTTCGTGCTCGAATTCGAACCGGACGTGCATTGGGGTGCTTACGCACCCGGTCCGGGGAAGATGTATGAAATCCTGGACTACAAACTCTACTCCTGGCCAGGGCATGGGGTCGCACCGGAGCACAGTTACCAGTGCAATGAAGGCGAATACATGATGGCCGATGAATACGATGCGCTGATTAGCGATCCATCGGGCTTTTTCAGCAGCAAATACCTGCCGCGTGTGTTTGGCGCACTGAGTGGATTTCCAATGCTTCCGTTCCTGCCCGGCATCCTCGAGATGTACGGCGTTGCGCTCAACTTCATCCCCTTTGGTTTGCCGCCAGTACAGGCAACCTATCAAGCTCTGTTCGAGGCCGGTGCGCAGGCGCTGCAATGGATCGGGGCCATCGGTGGTGCTGATGGTATGTTAGCCACGTTCGGCTTCCCGAACATTTTAGGCGGATTCACAAAGGCGCCGTTCGACGTTATCGGTGATACCTTGCGCGGTACGAAGGGGGTCATGCTGGACATCTACCGCCAGCCGGACAAACTCATCGAGGCTATGGAAGCCTTGGTGCCGCTCATGATCGGTATGGGTGTGGGGGCGTCTCAACAAACCGGCAATCCCTTGATCTTCATCCCTCTCCACAAGGGTGCGAACGGATTCCTCTCCGATGAGCAGTTCAAGAAATTCTATTGGCCGACGCTTGAAGCGGTCATCATGGGTCTGATTGGAGCCGGATGTGTACCGCTTCCTGCGGCCGAGGGCGGATACAGCGAACGCCTGGAGGTCGTGAAAGATTTACCCAGAGGTAAGACTTTGTGGATGATCGATCTGACGGATATGGCCAAAGTCAAGGAAACCTTGGGTAAAAATGCCTGTCTCCTCGGAAACGTGCCTTCCGCTTTGTTGAGCTTGGGAACCCCGGAGGAGGTTAAAAACTACGTCAAGAATCTGATTGACACGTGCGGAAAAGATGGCGGTCTGATCATCTCCAACGGGGCGTTCTTCGATCAGGCGAAGGCGGAGAACGTTAAGGCAATGGTTGAAACCGCAAAGGAGTACGGCGCCTACGATTAAATAGGCCAAAGACCAAGTCGGCAGCGACGAAGGAGAGGCTTCCGACCTGATAGGGACGTGATCAGTCACCATCATTTCATTCATGCCACTGCACGCCTCCCTAAATGACCATCTCCTGCGTTCGATCGATGTGGGAATGCATCCTGGCTGCATGCACAGGTTGGGCGAAATGTGTCAATACGCCCGTGGGATTTCCCATCTGTCGTGTGGTTGGTGTCTGCTTCGAACCATGAAAGGAGATCGATCGATGGCAGCGTGGATCCGTCAAACCCGGTACTCAATCGATCCGTGGATGATTGCTGCCCAGGATGAATCGATTGCCTACGACTAACTCTATGCAGTCATGGAGTAGAAAGGAGAGAAGTTGCAAGAGAAGGAGAAAATCGTCTCCGAATGGATGCAAGGGAGGGCATGAATGAGAGAAACCAGCCCGAAACGTGTTCCAGGACTCGGATTTGATCAGGAGGGAGAAGACATATGGGCGCCTATCTTTGTGGGGCATAATTGCAATTACTCACCGATAGGCATGCAGATGTCCCTCGAGGTTCATCCTGCTCAGGGGCAGTGCGCCTCAATCGCGAGGTAAAGGTCCGTTTCTGGCGTCTTCTCATTGTTCTCGGTCTTGAATTTCGGTTATTCAATTTGGATGCTACGAATTCGGCGTTTGCATGAGGTCGTTATCGATTGAATGAATATACAAAGCGCCTTGAGGAGAAAGCCGTCTCTGATGATTCAGAAGGAGGATAAGATGGGTGCAAAAGATGGGATCGTTTCAAATCCGAAGAAACCACCGATTGAAACGAACGACGAAAAAAGTATAACGCGACGCGGCTTTATCAAGACCGCAGCAGTTGCCGGCGCCGGGCTAGTGGCGGTAAGTTGTGGAAAGACCACCTCATCACGATCCAAGGACAAAATCCTCGTTGGAATGACTCGGCCGCTCTCGGGCCCCCTGGCCGTCATTGGGGATTCGGCCTTCAAACCCGTGTATGAGACCTGGGTACCGGAGGTCAATGACGCGGGGGGGATTTATGTTGACGAGTTGGGTAAGAGCCTGCCTATTGAACTCCTGATCTACGATGACACCAGCGACGTGGGCACGATGACGAGGTTGACCGAGAAACTCATCGTCGAAGACAAGGTGGACTTCCTCTGGCCAGCCTGCGGAACGTCATTTATCTTCGCCCAAGCTCCGATCGCCAACAAGTACGGCTACGTGTTGGTGACGGCCGAAGGTGGAGCCACGAGTGTCAAGGAAATGCTCCCCAGCCTGCCATACTTATTCGTGACGCTTAGCTTCTCGGACTGGTACCAGTTGCCAGTGCTGGCAGAGCTTCTCCAGGATAAGGGTGCGAAAACGGCCTACATCACCTATATCGCTGACCTGCATGGCATCGAGTATTCTGGTGTTGCGGGCATCGAATTCCCAAAGAGGGGAATCGACATTCTTGGCGTCAAGAGTATCCCGCCTGACATGACGGATCTGTCGCCCGTGATCAAGGATGCGGATGCCTCCGGTGCTGATGTCTTCTGCTGCTTCGCATATCCCGATCAAATCATGCCTGCCACGGGAACGTCGATCGAGCTTGGGTTCAACCCCAAGGTTTGGGTAGGCGGCCCCGGCGTCAATTTCGGGTTCTACCATACAGCCTTCGGCCCGATGGTGGAGGGGATTATCGGTTTTACATCCTTCAGCCCGAAGCAGTCTGATGCAGCCCAGGCTTTAGCCGACAAGCTATATGCAGGCAAACCGGAAGACATCCAGGATCCTTGGGGTCACCCGTTGTACTGGGCTGGCCTCGAGGCGTGGAAGCAAGCCATCGAGAAAGCCGGGACCCTCGATCAGTCCAAGATCCGGGATGTGCTGGCGACTGAGACGTTCGATACGGTCCTGGGCCCCACCTTTTTTGAGAACGGCCTGCTGTCGAAGGATTGCCACACAGGTGAGATCGGACAATGGAACAACGGAGTGTACGAGGTTATCGGTCCGAAAGAATGGGCGACCGCCGAGATGATCTATCCAAAGCCGGAGTGGCCAGTTTAAGCATGAAAGGCTTTGGGTCCATCGATTGAAGGCGAACAGCTGTGCAGGCTTGCTTAAAGAGGCGTTCCTCTTTAGGCCGTTCATGTTCAGGACGTCGCGAGTGGGCCGTCCTTTAAGCAGCCTGCCTCTCTACCCATCATTGTGAGGATATTGACATCATGCTTGTTACCATTCTGGATATCGTAATCGCCGGTTTGTTGCTTGGAGGCCTGTATGCTCTCATCGCCATGGGGCTCAGCTTGCAGTACGGCGTAGCGCGGGTGCTTAATATCTCCCACGGCGAATTCATCATGCTCGGGGGATTGACCACCTGGACGATTACTAAATCACTTGGCATCAACCCCTTTGTGTCCCTGGTCATTTGCGGCCCGGTTGCTTTCATCTTGGGTTACATCATCCATCAGACGTTGTTCAAACGCCTCTATTCCATCTCCGCCTCACCAAGTGTTTTTGAAAGCAGTTCCATGCTTGCCTCTTTCGGGCTTATGTTCATCATTCAAAATATCGCTTTACTCGCATGGGGACCCGAGATACGGGGGTACTCCTATTTAGCATTTCCAGTCCACATCGCCGGTACGCTGTTCGGCGCCAACCGTCTGGTGACCACCGGGTTCGCGATCGTCATCGGAGTGGGTTTTTACCTCTTCCTGGCCCGCACCCGCACAGGTAAAGCCGTCAGGGCGGCAGCACAGGATCCAACCACCGCAGGACTCATGGGGGTGAACATCAATCGCGTCCTGGCGTTGTGCTTCGGATTGGGCGCAGCCATGGCAGGTATTGCCGGAATGCTGATCAGCATGTGCTATCCGGTCCATGCGGTGATGGGCATGCCATACACCATCATCGCCATTGTTGTGGTAGCCCTGGGCGGAATGGGAAGTATCCCCGGCAGTTTTATTGGAGGCTTTGCGCTCGGACTCATCGGAAGCATCGTGACGCATTTCGAACCCGGATTGGCACTGGTCGCATACTATCTGATCTTTATCCTGTTGCTGCTACTGAAACCGACAGGGATCATGGGGAAATAGCGAAATGAATTGGTCAAAACTTGAATTGCGCAAAGCGCGGACACCAGGAGTATTGCTTATATTCCTGATTCTCCTCGCCACACTTACGCTCTATGCCTCTCCCTATACGGTCATCTTTGTCACCAGCATCTTCATGTACATCATCCTGACGGTGAGTTGGGTGATCTTTTCCGGTCCCACCGGATATATCTCTTTCGCGCCGGCGGCTTTCTTCGGGGTTGGCATCTATACCTCCGCCATCTTGGGCACAGAATTGCCTTTACCGATTGTTATCCTCACTGGAGGGGTGATAAGTTTCATCCTTGCCCTCTTCGTCGGCGCCCTGACATTGAGGTTGAAAGGGGTTTATTTCACCATTTTCACCTTGGGGCTTGTTGAACTCAGCAAGCACCTTCTCCTATGGTACGAGATCAAGTTTACGGGTACTCGCGGCCGGTTCGTAGTCCTGGTCGATAACACCACGATCTACTACATTTTGTTCATCATCCTCGTGCTGTTGTTGCTCACGTCATACCTCATCAGGCGCTCGAAGTATGGGTTGGCCCTGCGGAGCATTGGAGAATCTGAGGAAGCTTCTGCTCATACAGGGGTGAATGTGAATCTTCTCAAGACCTTCACGTTTGCGCTCAGCGCGGTGTTCATGGGTGCCACCGGGGCGATCATGGCTACAAGGTGGACGTATGTCGATCCGTATATCGCTTTCAATTTACAGTATTCCTTCATGCCCGTTTTGATGAGTATTTTCGGTGGAATGGGGCAACTGTACGGGCCTGTTCTGGGAGCCGTAATTTTTACCATGCTCGAAGAAAAGCTGATTACCGAGTTTCCTTACTACTACATGCTCACCATCGGTTTGATTTTATTGATCGTGATCATCTACCTGCCCGATGGGTTGGTGGGATTGATCCAGAAATGGCAGAACAGAAGTCCGGAGAAGCAGCATGTCACTCCTTGAAGGCATCGGCGTTACGAAATATTTCGGCGGATTAGCTGCGGTTTCGCAGGTGGATTTTAAAATTCCCAAAGGTAAAGTCGTCGGGTTGATCGGTCCAAACGGCGCGGGCAAGACGACGCTTTTCAACCTGGTCTCCGGAGTTCTAATCCCGAAGTCTGGGACCATCAATTTCAAGACCGAAAACATCACCGGTATGCAGTCGTATCGAATCTGCAGGAAGGGCGTGGCGAGGACGTTCCAATCGGTGAACGTCTTCGGTAACATGCCGGTTGTGGAGAACGTCCTGCTGGGCGCGATCTTCGGCAACTCAAATCCTTCATCAGAAAAAGAGGCAGCCGAAGAAGCTATGAACTTGTTGGAGTTTGTTGGATTGTCGGAGATGCGCTCAGTCCCGACTCAAAGCCTCACTCTGGGGGATAAAAAACGTCTCGAAGTCGCCAGGGCATTGGCGACGAAACCGGAACTCCTGCTGCTGGATGAGTTGATGGCGGGGTTGAACCACACCGAATTGACTGAGACGATGGAATTGGTCAACAAGATTCGAGATCGGGGAATAACCATTTTTATGATCGAACATGTTATGCGGGTGATCATGAGCATCTGCGATCGCATTATTGTTCTTCATCATGGGGAAAAGATCGCGGAGGGAACTCCCAAAAGCATTGCAGCGAACAAGACCGTGATCAAGGCTTACTTAGGAGAATAACCCTGTGTTGGAATTATGTGATGTCTGCACCTCTTGCGACGCCACCCAGGCGCTCTGGGATGTATGTTTGCAGGTCCATGAATCTGAGATCGTCGCCTTGATTGGATCGAATGGGGCCGGAAAGACCGCACTGCTGGATGCGATATCGGGTGTGACGCCCCCGGAATCGGGTACGATCGAGTTTCTTGGGAAGCGGATCGATGGCTTACCTCCTCACACGATCGTTGAATTGGGCCTGTCTCACGTGCCCGAGGGGGGAAAAGTTTTTCCCGATATGACGGTGCATGAGAATCTTGAAATGGGGGCATATTCTCTTCGCGCCTGGAACAAGAAGGAAGAGACATTTGTCCAGGTTTATAAAATTTTTCCCATCTTAGAAGAGAGAACCGGGCAATTGGCCAGAACTTTGAGTGGAGGCGAGCGTCAAATGCTGGCGATCGGCCGTGGTTTGATGTCCAGGCCGAAGTTATGCATGCTGGACGAGCCCTCCTACGGTCTGGCGCCGCTGATGGTCGAGGAGATCTTTCGCGTCATTCAGGAGCTGCGGGCGCAGGGAATCACCATCCTGTTAATCGAACAGAACGTGCGGTATAGCCTGGAGACTGCTGACCGGGCGTATGTGATGGAAAATGGCCGCATCTGCATGGAAGGCGCAAGTAACGATCTGCTTGAGAGTGACTTCGTGAGGCAGGCGTTTCTTGGATTGTAGCAAGATAGACCGTTCTCCTTATCAATGCGGGGCTGCAGCCGGCGCAGGATAGCCCGGCGAACTTGTATCACCATGAACTTGCAAACCCGGATAGGGGAACGCTTACCCGTGAATGATCCGACAGGTCACCCACACTTTTTCTAGACCTCGCGGATGGAGATATCCGCGGATAGGGAGGAAGACATGGAGATCAAAGCTGCGGTCATATGGGAACCAGGGGGCGCGTTCAGCATCGAACAACTCGAGCTTAGCGAGCCGAACGATGATGAAGTGTTGGTCCGTATGGTCGGCACAGGCATATGCCATACCGATCTGGCGGGTCGGGACATGCATCTACCGATTCCGGCGCCCCCCAGCGTTTTCGGACACGAAGGAGCAGGCGTGGTTGAACGTGTCGGAGTGCAGGTGACCAAGGTCAAACCAGGCGATCATGTCGTATTGGCCTGGGACTATTGCGGGAGATGCAGCTCCTGCAAGTCCGGTAAGGTGCTCTATTGTCTGAATTTTTTCCAACACAACTTTCATGGCGCTCGCCCCGATGACTCCGCTACCCTACAAAAGGGAGATCAGATCATACATGGCTCCTTCTTCTGCCAGTCCTCTTTCGCAGATTTCGCCTTGGCCAACGAACGGAATGTAGTAAAGGTGCGGGATGACGTACCGCTCGAGATCATGGGACCCATGGGATGCGGCGTGATGACAGGCGCCGGCGCAGTCATGAACTCGTTGGGAGCCAGGCCGGGATCATCGATTGCCATATTCGGGATCGGCAATGTGGGCATGAGCGCCATACTTGCCGCCGGAGTATGCGGCTGCACCACCATCATCGCTGTGGACAAGAATGCAGAGCGATTGAAGATGGCGGAGGAATTAGGGGCAACCCATACCATCAACGCCGGGGAGACGGATCCGGTGGAAGCCATCCTGGAGATCACCGACGGAGGAGCGGAATATAGCCTGGAGTGTGTAGGCAACCCGGCAGTGCTGCGGCAGGCCGTGGACGTCCTTCCCCGCCTGGGAATCTGTGGGCTGACCGGGGTTGTGCCGCCAGAAACGGAAGTCAGCTTGAATATGGACTTGATCATGAACGGCCGGACGGTGAAGGGGATTCTCGGAGGCGACGCGATTCCAGACCTGTTCATCCCCAAGCTGGTCGAACTCTACGATCAAGGCCGTTTCCCCTTCGACCGTTTGATCACCTTCTACGATTTTGAGAATATCCAACAGGCTGTTGAAGATATGGAGAAAGGGGAGGTCTTCAAACCCGTGTTGAAATTTTAGCCGCCAGCAGAGTGTGCAATAAAAGGAGGTACGATGAAAACCTATCAGCTGTTCATCAACGGGGAGTGGGTGGATGCCGCCTCCGGCGCCACTTTCGATGATTTTAACCCCTATACAGGTGAAGTCTATGCCCAGGTCGCCAAAGCGGACGCCAAAGACGCTGACCACGCGATGGCGGCTGCCTACGCTGCTCGTAAACCTTGGGCCTCCATGTCAGCGTTCGATCGTGCTTTGATTATTGCCAAGACCGGCAGCATCCTCGAAGAGAGTCGAGAGGAATTTGCTGAAGTCCTTACCGGCGAAGGGGGGAGCACGTTCGGCAAAGCCATGTTCGAAATCTCTCAAACAGTGGACCTGCTCGCAACAGCGGCCGCTGACGGCAAACGCATCCTGGGTGAAACCTTCCATACCGACCCCACCAAGCTCTCCATGACGCTTCGATCTCCAAGGGGAACCGTTGTGGCCATTTCGCCCTGGAACTTCCCGCTTATTTTATCCATGTACAAAGTAGCCTATGGGCTGGCGACGGGAAATACAGTGGTCTATAAACCAGCGAGTGACACACCCGTCATCGGTCTCAAGATTGGAGAACTCTTCGAGCGGGCGGGTTTGCTTCCTGGAGCTCTCAACGTGTTGACCGGTCCCGGGAGTGTGCTCGGAGATGCACTCATCGATGATGACCGCTGTTCGTATGTGGCCTTCACCGGGGAAACGGAGACCGGCCGCCATATTGCCCAGCGAGCCGCTGCAAAGCTGAAGGAGTATACCCTCGAGATGGGCGGGAAAAACCCTATCATCATCCTGGCCGATGCGGATATTGACTATGCCGTTGACGCGGCTGCCTTTGGTGTCTTCATGCATCAGGGGCAGATCTGCATGGCAGTCGGCCGCGTCATCGTGGAGGAGTCGATCGTCGATGAGTTTGCGGCGAAATTGGCGGAGAAAGCCAAAGCTCTGCCGTCGGGTGATCCCACCCAACCACAGACGGTCATCGGTCCTCTCATCAACGACCGCGCGGTAGAAAAGGTCGATGCCCACGTGAAAGACGCTGTCTCCAAGGGTGCCGAACTCCTCGCAGGAGGCACCTACGAAGGACGGGTTTACCAGGCAACAGTGCTGAAGAACGTCACCAAAGAGATGCGGGTCTATCATGAAGAGACCTTCGGCCCTGTCGCCCCGATTATCGCCGTCCAGGATGAAAAACAAGCACTGGAAGTCGCCAACGACACTTCCTACGGGCTCTCTTCGGGGATCATTACGAAGGACCTGGAGAAAGCGATATTTCTCGCCGAGGGAATGGAAGCCGGGATGGTTCATGTGGGCAACGCTTCCGTCGATGCGGAAGCGTCCGTCCCCTTCGGAGGTTTTAAAGAGAGCGGCCAGGGACGTGAAGGCGGATTCTACTCCGTAGAGTCGTTGACCCAGGTGAAGTGGCTCACGTTCGAGAAATCAAAACACCAATACCCGTTCTAGATAGTGCCGGGACACTCGATCATTGATTTTTCCTACGACTTCAATGCGGCAAGCAGGGTAGTTTGTAAAGAGGCGAGCAGACAATGGCGGATTATAAGGTACTAAAAGCAAGCGTAGACGAACTGGCAGCAAGGGATTGGGATGTGCCTGCGATTGAAGCCAGGATGGCGCGGTTGGCCAGTGAGGGGATACCCCATAAGGATCTCAATCCCCAGGAGTTACTGTCCCAAAAGGAACAAATCCTGGAGAGGATCGAGCGAAGGGCGCAAGAATATAACTTCATCGCCCACAACTGCGCCAAGGGTACCGCCCTGGCAATCCTGGAGGAATTCGGCCTGGGCAGCCTGGAGATCATTCAGGCCCTCTCGCCTTTCCCTGGTTTCGGCGGCACGGGCTGGATGTGTGGCGGTGTAACCGGAAGCCTGATTGGGCTTGGGCTCTATTTCGGCAGCGAGGATGTGAAGGATTATGATGCCGTGGGAGCTTCGATCATGGCCGCCCGGCAGTTCATGGCCCGCTTCGAGGATGAAGTCGGCGCGGTGGTGTGCCCCAAGATCCATGAAGATGTCGTTTTTGGGCGTTATATGGATCCCGCGGCGAGTGAAGAGAACATGCAGGCCTTCGCCGAAGCTCAGGGCTTTGAAAAATGCGGCTTGCTAACAGGCATCGGTGCCAGGCTGACCGCCGAGATTATCCTGGACAGTTTGGCGTAGCCGCTGCCTACGGCAACCTGCATAGGTTAGCCAGAGATAGGTGACCGGCAGCACGACCGTTGGACGGCGAATCGCCGAAGAGGATTTGCCGCCTTCGGGTTCAATCGCAGGGGTTTCTTTAGCAGTGCATCCTGTACTGGAGCACTCTCCCTGGAAACCCAGCAATTTCCCCGCTGGTGGAACGAAAGATGCGAAAGCATCCTTATTCCGAGTCGATTCGGTGAACTTTACATTCGATCTCTTCTGTGCTATACCCCATTGCCAATCTCGCCAGCAGCTAGGAAAACATTCCCCACGGGATCGGATATGACCAAGAGAGTCCGCACCAAACGGCAGGAACAGGCGATCGAGACCAGGAACAGGATTTACAACGCCGCTATCGAGTTGATGGATCGCAAAGGGTTTGAAAATTTGACGATCGTGGACATCAGCGAGAAAGCAGGCGTTTCGGTCGGCGCTTTCTATCACTACTTCGAATCAAAAAACGATATTCTTGCGGAGATCTTCCGAAAGGCCGATGACTACTTCTCCAATGAAGTCGTTCTAGGAGCAATGGGCGAGGGCATTGCGGAGCAGATCCTCGAGTATTTCGACCACTATGCAAAGTTCAACGTGATGAGCGGCGTGGAGATGACCCAGCAGCTCTTCAATCCGAAGGTGAAGTTTTTCATCATGAAGGGACGTCCCATGCTAACGATGCTGGAAGATCTGATCCTCCAGGGACAGCAAAACGGAGAGATCAAAGCGGAAGCCGCAGCGGAAGATGTGGTGCGCTTCCTGTTCATGATGGCGCGTGGGATCGTGTTCGATTGGAGTCTGCACGATGGCCGCTACAACCTGGAAGCGACCATGCATGAGAACATGGCGACCCTGGTATCAACCCTCACCAATTGACGAGCTTATACATTCAGCGATACCCTGCCAGACCGACCCGCGACTGCTTGGGTCCCGCGACGGTCACCATTCAGGACCGAATGCCGGAGGTCGGCAACATTTCTCCGGCGTCCCGGTTGGAACGTTTCAACCCAGCAGACCCAGCAAGGTCTCGCTTCGGGAACGCCTCGCCCCCGCGACTCGCTTGAAGGCCCTGGGGATTGTTGCCAGCAGCGACTGGGCCTGATCCGCGACCTGGGCGTAAAACTCCGACGCCTGGCTCTCGATGGCTACTGCGCCTTTAACGGCATTGCTAAAACTGACTTCTTCGCTTATCAAGCTCTCAAAATCGATCTTGGGGAGCACCAGCGCTTCGAATGAGAACGTGGCTTCCAACGCATCGGAGATGGTTTCCTGGTAGGTTCTCACGAGATGGATCTTGTTCTTCCGGCACTCCTTCGAGAAGCGCAGGAACGTCTCCTGCTGTTCATCGAACTTCTGGGCGAGCTTCTCATAGAAAGCCACCGATTGCTCCTCCAGTTTCTCCGAGAAGCTCATGATAGCTGAAGTTGTGATATTTTCGTTGTCCATCTCAGAACCACCTTTGGATAACAACTTTGCTCTCGGTGAAGAAGCGGATGCTCTCCATCCCCTGCCCGTGCAGCGAGCCGAAGAATGAATCCTTCATGCCGCTGAAGGGGAAGAACGCCATCGGTGCTGCGATGCCGATATTAACACCGATATTCCCCACCTCGGTCCAGTATTGGAATTCTCGCGCCCATTTGCCGTTCCCTGTGAAAATGGAGGCGGAGTTGCCGAACGGGTTGGTGTGAATCATAGCGATCGCCTCGGTCAGGGTGTCGGCTTTCATCATCATGCCCACAGGTCCGAAGATTTCGTCCTGGGCAATGACCATATCCAGCGTCACGTTTTCGAATACCGTCGGACCAACGAAACAGGTGTCCGGATAACCGCCCACAATTACTGGATTCCGTCCATCCAGCGTGAGGGTTGCTCCCTGCTCGATGCCCTTCTCGATATACCTCAGGACATTCTCTTTCTTACCGGGATCGCGCAGAGGCCCCATATGGATCGTTTCGTCAAGCCCATAGCCCATGCGGATCTTGCTGGCCGCGGTCACAAAGGCATCGACTACTTCGGTGTAGAAGGCTTCGTGCTGCTTCTTGGAGAGTCCTTCGCCGACGACGATCAAGTTGGCGTTGGCCAGGCAGCGCTGGCCGGTGTTGCCGAAGAAGGATGTCATGCAAGCCGCTGTCGTGAGTTCGAGATTGGCGTCCGGCATGACCAGTGCGAAGTTTTTCGCGCCCGCCTGGGAGATGACCCGTTTCCCTGTCTCACCACATCGTCTGTAAATGACGTCTCTGCCCACCGGCGTCGAACCGACGAAGCAGACCCCCTTGATGTGCTGGTTGTCCAACATGGCCGAAACGACGTCCCTCCCCCCGTGAACCACATTCCAGACACCAGGCGGGATGCCCGCCTCATCCGCCAGTTCGACGATCTTCGCCTGGCTGATGGGATCCTCGCTGGAGGGTTTGAGGATGATGCAGTTCCCGGTCGCGACCGCATAAGGCGCGAACCACAATGGGACCATGAAAGGGAAATTGAACGGACCGATGATTCCGAAGACTCCCAGCGGTTGGCGGATGAGATACTCATCGATACCTGTGGCGATGTCCTCCAGGTTGTAGCCCATCATCAGAGTGGGGATGCCTGTGGCGACTTCCACATTCTCGATGCCGCGCCGGGTCTCTCCACGGGACTCGTCGATGGTCTTCCCGTGCTCCATGGTTTGGATGCGGCTCAGTTCTTCGAAGTTCTCTTCGAGCAATTCCTTCAGCCGGAATAGGCATCTGACTCTCGCCATCGGCGGTGTGCAACGCCAGTCTTGGTACGCCTCCCGCGCCACTTCGACCGCGTGGTCGTGGTCCTCCTTGGTCGATATTGGCACCTTGGCAATCACCTTCCCGTTGGCAGGGTTGACGACATCCTTGGTGGTTCCACTGGAGGGTACTGGTTCCCCCCCGATGAAATTCATGAGCTCGATCGGTTCCTTGATCGGTTCAGATAAGATGGCCATAGTTACGTCTCCTCTCCGGGGCAGCCTAGGTCCCATTCGCTCGCTGAGATTGCATTGTCGGATAGACGATCGAACATTTTTCTCTGCCCGATCCCCGTTTGCGATCCAGGAGATTCGATTTCCAGGATCAGCCGCTGTGGACGGGCGGGCTTATTCTTCGAGCGTTTCGTAATAAGCGTCCCCGAGATCGTTCGGGTTGAAGGTCTCCCGTATCCGGTGTTGGTAGCGGAACGCGGAAGGCTGTGGATGGGATCGATGAATCTTGTCGCGCACCTCCTTGGGAGGGGTCCTGCCGTCCGGCCCGCGGGCTTGATCGTTCCATTTCTCCATCCCAACTCCCCAGCCTTTCTCCAGGCCGAATTCCGTACAAGTGTTGAAGAACTCAAGCGTGCCCTCGGTCGAGAACCTATCGTAGGGATCGAAGCAGGTGAAATTCTCCCACAAGCAGGTTCCTCCTCCACCCTGGCCGCCGATCGGCCCCATCATACAATCGCCGCCGGCCGCTACGATGGCCCCGTGTTTCTCCCATTTCTTCTTGAACAGGCCTGCTTCTTCGGCGTTGGCGGCTCCGAAGTCCGCCGCGCCCAGCATGCCGAAACAGCCATCGTAGGATCCGCCGAAGACCAGGTTCAGATTCTTGTGCCCCAGACGGATCAAATAGAGCAGCATCCAGGGGTTTATCTCGGGCGAATTCATGGCCTCGACCTTCCAGCCGCCTGTCCTGGCCAGGATCTCATCCAGCACGCTGTCCTGCCATTGGATGTCACGGGGCGTCATCCCCGCCAAGACGATCTGAAAATCGCGGGTGGATTCCTCGGTCACCCGTTGGACTTCGGGATCCTGCAGCAGCTGCTCCAGATCACCGAGCGTTTTCGTGGGATCGGTGAGTATCTTCACCATGGCGTGCTTCAAATCGCGACCGAACATGTTGAACTGGCGGTGTGCGAGATACCCGATGCCAGCGTCCCAGATGGTGTAGGCCGCATCGGCCCAGGCTTTCCACGATGGAAACGCCAGTGTGTAGGCCCGGAAGAGTTCGGGAAGCGAGACCCCGTAAGCCGGGACGGTGCCTTCAACCGGAAGGATCTCCGGTCCGGGCCAGGCGAACAACTTGATCGCACACTTGGTGAAAACCCCCATCGCGCCTTTTGCCCCGAGAAACCCTCTGGCGATGCCTTTCATGCTCGGACCAGGACCTTCGCCGCAGAACCAGCCGCAATTGGAACCCAATGATCCGGTTCGGAAGAGATCGCCGGTGGGCATTACCCATTCCATGGCCAGCAAGTTGTCGTAGTGCCAACCACCGTATAAATTGCTCGGACCCGATCCGAAGTACGACGTTGCACCGGCCAGGATGGAACAGCTGCAGCCGGAGCCGGGCAGGTGGGTGTTCAAGCCGACTTTCATCGCTTCAGCTTGCAGCGTCGCCCCGATCACCCCGGGCTCGATGACGGCATACATGTTCTTCTCATCGATTTCCAGGATGCGATCCATGCGGCGCATGTCCAACTGCAACGTGTTTTCCGTGGAGGGATACCCCTGGGCGGACCAGAAAGTGCTGGAGGCCTTGAATTTGATCTTGTGCTGGTTGCAGAGCTTGACAATCGCCTGCACTTCCTCCGTGCTCCCGGGAAGCAGCACTGCTGCGCCGCGCGGGGTGAAGGTGTCGAAGTAAGGGCCGAGGTGAATCGCGGTGTGCGCCAGCGAGTAGCGGTAGGAGTCGAGCACCGCCGGGTCGTCGGACAGATTGTCGGTGCCGACGATGTCTTCCAGCGCACGGTACAACTCCTTCGATAAAGGCATCGGCTTCCTCCACTACATCGCCATTTGAACCAGTTCGACGATGTCAAAAATCTTCATGCCCCCGTTCTGCGCTTGGACGGCGTCCTTGAAGTTGCGTTCGCACCACGGGCAGGCGCTGGCCAGCGCCTCAGCCCCCGAGGCTTTCGCCTCGGCGATGCGTTCGGAAGCGGTCCACTGGGAATATTCCGGATAAGCCTCGCGCACGCCTCCACCGGCACCGCAGCACCAGCTGTACTCACGGTTGCGTTCCATCTCCACCAAGCGCAAGCCGGGTATGCTTTCCAGGATGCGCCTGGGCGGGTCGTAGATGCCCCAGGCACCGTTGTACCGGGGTCTCCTGGGTTCGTAGACCACGATCTGCTCCATGATCTTCTTCTCGACGCCGTCCCAGGGCACGTACGGCTCTCCCTGACGACCCAAATGACAAGGGTCGTGATAGGTCACGGTCAGTGGAACCTGCGATCGGAATTTGATTTTTCCTTCCTGGATGAGGCGATCGATGAGTTCCACGGTGTGTAAGACTTCCACTTGCGAACCGAGGCGAGGATACAGGCGTTTGAAGGCATGATAACCATCGGCGCACGAGGTCACTATCGTCTTTACGCCAGCCTCAGCCCAGGCTGCCAGATTGGCCTCGGCGCTGCTTTCGAACTCCTGGCGGTATCCCATGGAATACAATCTGCCGCCGCAGCATAATTCCTGGTCCCCGCGAATGCCGATCTCGACGCCGGCTCCTTGCAGAATCTGCACGGCCGTCCTGGCGCTTTCCTGCAGTTCCTTGTCGTAACTCAGGCGGCAGCCGGCGTGAAAGAGAACCGGCATGGGTTGCTCATCGATTCGAGGGACATCGAGATCGCTCGCCCAGTCGCCGCGGCTGCCGGCGGATTTCCCCTGCGTGTTTTTCCCTGCTGCATAGCTCTCCCGGACTTCTCGGAGCGCTTCGAGTTCGTGGCCTTGTTCCACCAACGAGAACTTGAGTTCGCGCACCATCTCGAGGGGTTCCAGGTTGTAGCGGCAGATCTTGCAACTGACATCGCAGGAACCACAGGTTAAACATGTGAAGACGATTTTCTTGACGGTCTCCGAACAGTCGGATTGTCCTCGCAGCAGAGAGCGGGCAACGGTATATCGGCCGCGAGCAGAATAACTGTTGAAATTGTGGTAGGCGATGCTGGGGCAGTTCTTGGCAAATCTCCAGCTCTTCACCTGGTCGAAGGGGATCCACTTGCAGTAGGAACACGAGCTGCAGCGATCCATTTCCGGAGCGAAATCTTCCAATGCCATGTCACACTCCTGCGCTCATGCAGCGCTCAGAAGCAAAGTTTGCCGGGATTCATGACGTTGTTGGGATCGAAAATCTGTTTGACTTTCTGCGTGACGATCGTCGTTCGGGTATCGCCGTTATAAACCATATCAGCCCAGATTCCATACGGGCGCGAGAAGTACGCTCCCTGCCTGAACAACTTCAGGCTCGCTTCGCGGAATAAGGCCTCGGTCTGCGATCTTTCCTCTTGATTCTGCCGGTCGAAGGGCAGCATGAATTCACAATGACAATTGACGCCCTGATGCTGCGGTTGGATGTAAATCCCGAGGTCTGAAACGGGATAGCGGAACTTGTTGGCCAGCCTGTCCATCTCCGAGATGAAGGCAGGCGTCCGCTCCAGCGGAGTCAGGAAGAATATTTCCTGTGACCCGCCCTTGTACCTCAACTTCCAATACGGCTCTTCACAGGGTTTGAGGATAATATCCTGCAGTTCGCTGCTGTCGCACCCCGGCACGTCGGTCAGCATACGCAGGCCGGCTTGCTCTATGATGCTCCGCATGTCGTCTTCGCGAGCCTGGACTCGCTCGTGCGCCAGGATGTGACCTCCGGTGATGCCGGCGATCATCATCCATGCGGGCAGGGTCTCTTTAAGCGACTGCATGTGGTGTACTTCCCGGGTAAGCATGTGCGCCAGACAAGTGCGGTTAACGATGAAAAGTTCATCGCCGAAGCGGAACCGCAGCAGGCGGTACATGGGATCGATCAATTCATCGAGCTGGGTTGCCGGGATGAGAAATGTTTTCCGGAATTCCGGAAGCACCTCACATTTTACCGAGGCCATGGTGACGATACCCATACTTCCCTCAGCGGCGGACACCATCTTGTAGAAGTCCAACTGACCCGGACCCGGCCCGTTGAGAGGCACCAATCCTTGTTTCCAGCTATCTTCGTTATCGAGATGGAAGAAACCGCTTCCGCTCCAGAATTTTTCGCCATTGCCCCAAACGATCTCGAGGCTGCGTAGTGGTTCGAGCAGATTCCATTGGAAGCGGGGGGACATGATAGGTTCGCGTTCCAGCAGGCTGGCGATGACCGACTTCCTCAGCTTGGGAAGAAGTGGTGTGATCATACGCAAACCGGCTTCTGCGAGTTCGGGCTGAAGCTCTCCAAAGGTCACGCCGGGTTCGATCAGCGCCAGTCTGTTCCTGCGGTCGATCTTGCGGATGCGCTTCATGCCACTCAGATCGACCAGGATGGAAGCCAGTGCGCTTGGTGCTGCCGCGCCGCGCAGGTGGGGTTCCCCCGAACTGACAGGCACCAACGGTGCCGAGGTTTCGTTCGCCCAAAGGACGATCTTCTCTACTTCGTCCACGTCCTTGGGCCGCACGCGGAAGCGCGAATCTAACGCTGGTATGAGGTCCCGGTCCAGCGAGTACGATTCGCCCAATGTGGGCTCTTCGGTGATGCCCGCTTTACCTACGATGTCCATCAAGCGTTCTCGATGTCCATTCATGGGCAGCTCCCCTGCGAGAGGTTATTTAGATGAACGAATTCACTGAATACATTCAGTTTATATCGATTTTGCTAATTTGTCAATTTTCTCACCAAGGTCTGATATAGTCCAATGAAAATGTCATGTATGAATAGTTCTGTGAAAATGTCACCTTATGGACAAAGAGGTGATATTGACAGTCAAGGAACAGAAGCGTCT
>Ga0315534_1000018_pt1 | contig 75166 bp, 68 predicted proteins | sample SalMarSW160240MG_FD_203094 | JGI IMG/M metagenome (GOLD analysis project Ga0315534, IMG submission 203094) | Salt marsh sediment microbial communities from the Plum Island Ecosystem LTER, Massachusetts, United States - Salt Marsh Sediment SW1602-40 ... | reverse complement strand
AGCGAGCCGACAGATTGGCCGATCTCGTTGTGGTCGACCAGGATCAACCGCAAGCGAGGCGGGTTGAGTAAGTCACGCTGCCGGCAGACACCCAGGTAGCGTCCTTCTTCGTCCACGACCCAGAAGTCATTGCGTTCGCCGCGCAAGATGCGCGGCAGCGCATCACGAATGCGCGATCCAGCCTTGAACTTCGGCACACCTTCGTCACAGGCCTCGCCACTTGGCAGTTCGAATATCTCCGAGATTGTCATCGCCTGCTGTTCAGGATGTGACCCAAGCAGGCGGTTGAGGGATCGAAACAGGCTGAAGCCCGTGATCAAACCGTACGGACGGCCATCCGCTTCCACAACCGGGGCCACGGTTCCCGTACGATTGGCAATCGTCCAGGCTTCCCGCAGCGGTCGTTCCGGTGTCACGCTGTCAAAGCGCTGGGCGACGGCCTCGAAATGCGGCGAAGCATCCGCCAGCAAATCCGGTGCTTTCAATGCCAGGCGTTCGAGCACCCAAGCAGTTTGTTCATTTATCGGGCCAGCCCGGACCGCGATGACATCATCGTCCTCACTGCGTGAATCCCGGAACCATGCATACCCCATCGCCGAGGCGATCGAATCCGTATCGGGATTTACATGTCCGACGACATAAATTCTTCCCATCTCACATTACCTGTACCCTACTTAAGCGCCCGCCACACCCGTTCCGGGGTTACCGGAGCCTCGAGCACGTCAGCGCCGCAGGCATCGAGAACTGCGTTTCCGACCGCTGGAGCAACACCATCCATCGGGATCTCAGCTACGGCTTTGACACCAAACGGGTGGGATGGCTCAACCGTCTCGATGAAGATTGTTTCAAGCTCAGGCATTTCGTGGGCGGAGAAGATATGATAGTCGCTCAGATCGATCTCGCGCGGTCGCCCATTTTCATCGTAGCGCATTTCCTCGCAGACCGCATAACCCAGGGCCTGGGTCATTCCGCCTTCCACCTGCCCGGAAGCCGTCAGAGGATTGATAATCACGCCGGCATCGACGGCCATGACAAGGCGCTCGACCTGCACCGCTCCGGTTTCGACATCTACTGTAACCTCAGCGAACTGTGCCGCGAAGGGCGGGGGGGATACCGGCGAGACGTAGGACCCTATCCCCATGATCTGCTCCTGATCCTCATGATGCAGCGCGTTGAGGGCGACCTCGGCCAGGCTCACCGCTCTGCCATCCGGAGACCAGGCCTGGCGGTCATGCAGCTGGATCGCCAGAGGATCGACTTCACCCGTCTCGCGGCTGAGCATTTTTGCCGCCCGGCGCTGAATCTGCTCGGCGACCTGCCGGGCAGCCCGGACGACAGCTGCTCCCGAGATATAGGTCGTGCTGGAGGCATACGCACCCTTGTCAAAAGGCGTGAAGTCCGTGTCGGATGAATAGGTAATCACATCCTCCACGGGAACGCCCAAGACCTCGGCCGCCTGCTGGGCCAGGACCGTATCCGAACCAGTTCCAAGATCCGTGGCACCAACCAGCAGGTTGAACGAACCGTCATCGTTGATCTTGATGCTTGCCCCGCCCATGTCGAGGTAGGGAATTGCAGTCCCCTGCATGACCATCGCCACCCCGATACCGCGCCGCTGGTGCGGCTTTCCGGGCACTGCATGCCACTCGGGTCGGCCGAATTTGGCTGGCCAATTAATGGCTCGCGAGCCGGCGCGGACGCAGTCTTCCAGCCCGTTGGTGTTGATTGTTTCCGGGCGGGGCTCTCTGCCCTCCGACCAGGCGGTGCTGAACGGATGCTGCTCCCCGGCTCGCAGCGCATTTTTCAATCTCATCTCGATCGGGTCCAACCCGAGCTCGCGGGCAATCCGCTCCATGTGCCGCTCAACCGCCCAGTAGCCCTGCGGCACACCGTAGCCACGATACGCGCCGGAGGGCGGCGTGTTGGTATACACGATGTCGGCGTAGAAGCGAATATTGGGCGACTGGCGGAATAGCCCATCGCCAACATAGAGTGCCATCGCCTTGTGTCCGGTGTTCCCGGTCACAGTCAGCGCATGGCAGCCGTAGGCGCCGGTGTCACTCAAGACCCGCATCTCATTCGCCGTAATGGTGCCATCGGACTTCACACCCGTCTTCATCTGCAGTTTCATCGGATGGCGCGAGCGAGAAGCGAAAAACTCCTCTGCCCGGGTGTACTCGTAGCAAACCGGCCGGCCGGTGGCGATGGTTAGGTGGGCAGCAACGTCTTCGATCAGCACTTCCTGTTTTCCACCGAACCCGCCGCCGATACGGGGTTTGATCACACGAATGCGCTTGGGCGGGAGATCAAGAACGGGCGCCAGAATCCGGCGGGCATGGAAAGGAACCTGGGTGCTGGTCCGAATGACCAGGCGGTCATCCTCATCCCAATACGTTATCACCACGTGCGGCTCAATGTGTGCCTGCTGGACCTTGGGGACATGGTAGGTAGCCTCGAAGATCCGGTCGGCCTGCTTGAACCCATCTTCAACATCCCCGATATCGATCCGGATCTCTGCTGCCAGGTTGCGCGTCTGGTCCGAATCGGCGAAATCGATAAATTCGGGTTCATCGTGGATTTGGATCGCATCCGGCTGCATCGATCGTTCAGGATCCAGAATCGCTTCAAGGGGCTCGTAATCGACCTTGATCAGTTCGAGCGCCTGCAGGGCGATTTCTTCGGTTTCGGCAGCTACAAATGCCACCCGGTCGCCGACGAAGCGTACTTTGTGATCAAGCGAAAAGCTGTCCAGAGGTCCTGGGATCGGGTCTGATTGCCCGGCGGTCGAGTACGCCACGCGCGGGATATCCTGCCAGGTCAAAACGGCTGCGACTCCCGGCAGGGCTCGAGCCCGGGTGACATCAATCGAATGAATCCGTGCATGGGCGTGTGGGCTATGCAGGACCTTTGCGTGGAGCATGCCGCGCAGCTCCAGGTCTGCCGTAAAGGCTGGGTTGCCCTGCACCAGTTTCAGCGCATCGACCTTCGGCTCCGGATGCCCGATGACCGAACGTGTCTCACTGCCCGGAGCGCTCTTGATGCGCGGCATGACCTTTGTCTGGACCAGGCTGCCATCCCCGGGTGTAATCCCGGGCTGAGAAGGTGCGATGGGGAGTTCTGGAGAAAAAAGTTCTGGCGGGGCGGGGATCGGAGCGGCAATTGGTGGAACATCCTCACCGCGCATCACTGCAGCTGCCCGCAGCACCGCCTGCACCGGCTTCAAGTAACCCGTACAGCGGCAGAGGACGCCCGAAAGAGCTTCGCGAACCTGCGCCTCGCTTGGGTTCGGTTCTTGATCTAGGAGCGCTTTCGAGGCCAGGATCATGGCTGGCGTACAATAACCGCATTGAATCGCTCCCGTCTCGACGAAAGCTTGCTGCAGCGGATGCAGCCCGGCGCTCACCTTCCAGCCCGGATGAGGCTGCTCGCCCATCGCTTCGATCGTCGTGATTGAATGTCCGTCCGCCTGTGCGGCAAGCATCACACAGCTGTTTACCGGCCTCCCATCGAACAGGATGGTACAGGCACCACACTCACCTGTTTCGCAGCCGTGCTTGACACCAAAAATCCCGAACTCGCCTCGCAAGAGCTCCAGCAGGCTTGTTCCTGCCGGCGCCTCAATCGAAACCGATTGCCCGTTGAGCTGAAAGCTGATTGTGGTCACGCCAGCACCTCCCCCAAGACACGTTTGATCAGCACTGAGGCAATGGCTGAACGGTATTCGGCGCTGGCGAAATTGTCGCCGGCGCTAGCATAGGCCTTGGCAGCCCTGGCTCCGACCTCCTCCATGTCAACATCACGTTCGACCTGCGGCAGGCGCAGGGGATGATCGCCGTAGCCTCCGAGAGAAAGGCCTATCTTCCCGTCCGGCGACAACACAGCGCTCGCACAGACAACCGGCCGGTCCATCGGGGTCCGCGCAACCTTGGAATAGGCTGCCCGGTCCGGGTTGGCAGCCTCCACTCTGGTGATCAGGTAGGGTTTATCCAGGTCAACGCGGCGCTTATAAAATGACACCAGATCCATGCGCGTTCGACCGGGCTCAAGCTCAAGTTCCGGATTCATCGCGGTCAGGAGGGTCAGGAGAGGAGAGCGGCCATCCGACCGGACAAGAACGCCTGCCAGAGTTGCGGCATTGCGCAGGTTCCATGCAGCTTCCTGGCGTGTGGCTTCGATCAGTGCATCAGGGAGCCGTTCGGCGGCAGCGATGATTCCCTGCAGCCGCAAGCCAGCGCCGAAGTGGATAACGCCACCTTCAACCGAGAGCCCGTCGAGTTCAAGGTCCTGTAAATCAATCACCGACTCGAGCTTGAATCTCTCGGGTGTGAGGGCCGTGCCTCCACCCAGCGGACGGCCGTGCTGAAGGAGCGCAAGAGCCTCTTTGATGGTTTGGGGACGATGGTATTGCATCTTCAAGTACTCCTTCCCGATCAGGGTGTTTCCCCGTCCGAGTATACCCTCCACCCGAGTGCTTCAAGGCGTGCCGAATTCAACTCCCCCACGTCATAATCAGCGAGTAAAGCTTCCGCCTCGGCCGCAATGCTGCCATCCGGCAGTACCAGCTCACCGCGCGCCCTGGTTAGTTTTCCACGGGCTTGGATCAGGTGTCCTCGCAGGAGCAGCTCGGTCTCGCTCGGGACAGGCTTACGGTAGCGCAGCTCCAATTTGGCCGTCACCCGGAAGTGATCGTGGTCCCCAATCATCGCAGCCCGGCTCACAACCTCGTCCAGCATCGCAGCCGTGATGCCGCCATGAACAATTCCGGGGTAACCCTCGAACTGCACCGGAACACGGGTCTTCGAAATCACTTCGTCCGCAGCGACTTCAATAAAGGTGAGCTTCAAGCCGTAGGAGTTCTCAAGTCCACAGACGAAACAGCTGCGGGAGTTCGGCTGCTTGCGTCCAGCATACTCCCTGCTACCAGCGGTCGTTCCATCGAGTGGCGACTTGTTTGAGGTACTCATCGGTCGTCAATTCAGCGGGCTGAACGTGTCGACCAGGAGCTTGACGTCGCCGCCAACCGTGTACAAGATCGGGCAGGTTGCCCCGTGGTCGATATATTCCTGCACTTTGGATTGTGCCTGCTCCGGCGTTCCCGATGCCGTGATACGGGTGACAAGCTCATCCGTCACGAAATGTTTGGCTTGCTGAATTTGCTCGTGGGTTGCCGGCCAGCCGAGAATCGATTGGATCTGGTCGACCACGTCCTGGGATACCTCGCTCGCCTTGGCGATGTGCGGCTGCTGGGCGATGTATTGGGTCAGCAGCTCGCGGCTGGTATCGAGAGCCCGATCCTCGTCCTCATCCACCGAGCAGACGATCAACTGCGGTAGATCGAGATCACCCAGCTCGCGGCCGGCCGACTTCGCGCCTGCTTCGATTTGCTCGAGGGCCCGGTCGTTGTACTCGGGCGGGACGCAGTAGTTCAACACCACACCGTCAGCGATTTCGCCGGCCATTTCCATCATCTTCATCCCGGTAGCGCCGATCATGATCGGCACGTTGCGCGGCTCTCGCCTCCCGTGCACGACGTCTAGTTCGATACTATCAACATGGTGGAACTCGCCATGAAACGTCACCCGTTCCATATTCAACAGCCTGCGCAGAACTTCCACGGTTTCCCGCATCGCGGTCAGCGGTTTTCTTCGTTCGATCCCGACATTCTTCGCCAATGGGTCCCACCATGCTCCAATCCCGCATATGATCCGGTCCGGTGCCAGGTCGTCGAGCGTGAGAAATGTCGCTGCCAGCAAGCCGATGTTGCGAGTCCAATTGTTGATGACGCCCGAACCAACCTTGATCTTCTCGGTTACTGCGGCGTACGCCGCCATGGGGACAATTGCATCCCGGACGAGGCGCGATTCAGCCTGCCACACGGCTTCAAAGCCCTTTTTCTCAGCATAGCGGACGTAGTCAAGGCCATCCCTCAAGTCATGGGCATCCTGCAGGTAAAGGGCAACCCGTGGAAAATTCATTCCTTCTCCTCCTGAACCGGATGGTTGAATTCGTCGGAAAGCTCGGACTGCAGGTAATCCAGATCCTCGGGAAGATCAAGATCCAGGCCAACAGATGCGATGTCGCAGACTTCGAGCCGGGCGCCCGCCGCCTCCGCCCGGGCGACGTGGCGTTTATAGCTGTCCGGGCCAAAATCGTATTCTATCAAGCCCGGCGGGCAGGTCAGGAGTGCGTTAGTCCCGCTGTGATGGCGGTCGGGAACGATCACCATCACGGGAGGGTTCTGAGCCCGCTTGATTAATTCTCGGATGTCTTCGATCTTGATCAAGGGCAGGTCTGCCGGCAGCACTAGCACCCCCGCAACCCCGTACGTCTTGGCAACCAGCGTCGCTCGAATCAGCGCGTTGTTCAGTTCCGGCGTGCCGCGCTCAGTCACCGTCCGTGCCCCGTGCTGCCGGGCAAGCGCCAGCGCGTGTGAATCCCGGCTCACGACCAGCGTGCGCTCGATCTCGGGTACCTGCTTCAAGACATCCAGCGTGTGTTCGAGCATCTGCTGGCTGAGCGATGCGCGCTCCTCGCGTGAAAGCACCCCGGAAAGCCGTGATTTTGCCCTGTGAAGCGGCTTGATCGGGACGATCGCCCAGTAGGTCATGCCGCACGCTCGCTTGTCCGGAGGCTGGCAGCCAGCGTTAGCGTCTCTTGCGCCAGATGGGTGCGATCTTCGCTTGAATTCATTACCGTATCCGTCACGAGGACCTCCAGGCCGAGGCCTTGTATGGGATTCTCAAATTCCCTGTCTTCTATGTCAATGATAAATGCTTTCAGGTGCTCTCTGAAGTGATCGGCCACACTGAGGGCAGATGGCTCTATTCCAAGTTCGTGAAACATCTTCGCAGCCGGCCCGCGCAGCGCCTTGCCCCCGACGATCGGTGAAATCCCTACGACGGGTCTCGTAGTAACAGCATTTGCGATAGCAGCTATCGAAAGAATGGGATCCAGGCTCACCCACGGATTGGATGGGCAGAAGATGACCACATCGGCTGAAGCGATCGCCTCGATCACGCCTGGCGCCGGTTGCGCCGCCCGGCTGCCTTCAAATCGAAACCCTCTAACCTGCGGCTTACAGCGATGCAGGACGAAGTATTCCTGAAAAGGCATCTCGCCCTGATCGGTATCAACATAGGTCCGCACACGTTCATCGCTCATCGGCAGGATGGTGTGGCGTGCGCCCAGACGTCGTGCTAACTCGGCGGTCACCTTCGTTAGCGATTCCCCCTCCGCCAGGCGGCGGGTGCGTTCAACATGCAGGGCCAAATCGTGGTCTCCAAGGTGGAACCAGGCCGGACCACCCAGTTCCTCCAGGGTTTGCAGAAAATTCCAGCTTTCATCTCTCCGCCCCCAGCCGGTTTCTGGATTGGCGATCCCCGCCAGGGTATAGGTTATCGTGTCCAGGTCAGGAGAAATCGATAAGCCAAGATGCTCGAAATCATCGGCTGTATTCACGACTACGGTCAGGTCATCGGGGGGCAGGATGTGCGCCAGGCCATCTGCCAGTTTGGCCCCTCCCACGCCTCCGGCGAATGCAGCTACCTTCAACGCCATCGGCTGACCTCGCTGAGCGGCTTTCGGCTCCGCTTGCGACTTTCATCCTGCGGGTATCCAAGCAGGATTAAACCCTGCGGCTGCCATTCTTGTGGCAGGTCGAAAGCCCGCTGAACATCGGCTCCCGAGAACAACGGGGCACAAAGCCAGCATGCGCCCAGCCCTTCCGCATGCGCGGCCAGCAGGATATTTTCACCGGCCATGGCCGTGCTCTGCAGCGCCATTTGATGCTCGGCCGAGTTTCTCCGAGAGTCGCGGTAATGATCCATCTCTTCCATTGTCAAACAAAGGACAACGACCACGGGCGCGCCGGTTATTCGCATCCAGGAACGGGCGATATCCTGTTCAATGTCCTCAGGAACGTCACCATCCTGTGCACGGTCACGCCGCAGGCGCTCACCCATCACGGCCGCTAAAAGTTCCCGATCCGCTCTTTGGGTGAGCACAAGGAATCGCCAGGGTTGACGGTTGTGGGCCGAAGGCGCTTGCAGTGCCGCACCCAGCACCCGTTCCAGCAAATTCCGGGCGACAGGCGTGTCGCGGAAGTGCCGCACGGAGTGGCGGTCATGGGCCAGGGTGTAGAAGGTTTCGGCTGGGTCTTTCATCTAGTGCAGGCTGACTGATTCGGGCTGGATGTAGAAAATGACTCGAGTTTCTCCCTGGTAGTTCTCGTATACTGGATTTCCTGTGTACTTCTCGGAAAGACGGTCGATGTGCTCACGCGCTCCTGCTTCACTGATCTCAGCAACACGACCTCGCACCTGAAGGTAGTGGTAGGGATCGGTCAGGTCGATGATGGCCAGGGCTACCTGGCGTCGGGCTTTCATATTCGCTTCCTTCACGCGACCACGGGCGGTGTTGATGCGGATTAGGTCACCCTCCATGTCGAACCACACCGGGGTAACCTGAGGTGATCCATCCTTCATGACCGTGGCCAGGAACGCGAAAGCTCGGGTTTCATCACGCATCAGATCTCGATGGGAAGCGGGGATCGTTACCGACATGAGGAGCTCCTTCTTAAGATCGCGGGAATGGGCCCGTTTCGTCGGCTGCATTGCAGGAAGCAGCCGATGAAGCGGTTGAATAACTATAAGTAATGATACCCGACTGGCGAGCGTTCCCGTCTCAATCTTGCCGCGCTAGCGGAAGAGATCATCCTCATGCGGGCGGATCAACTCAGCAGCATGCCCGGCACGAAGCGCATAGGGCAGGCCGTGCATGTGAATGATCGGCCGGCTTTCTGCTGCCTGCCCCATCAGCGCAGATGCACCGGCTGCAATTTCATCCGCTAATCCTACCTGAGTGATTTTTAAGGGCTCTCCAAACAAATCTGGTTTACCACGCAGATCTAACAATGCCGGAAATCCGGCCGCTCCAATGCAAACGCCCACCGTGCCCATCCGCCAGGCGCGGCCATGCGAATCGATGATCAGGATGCCTACTTCTGCTCCCGTCGCATGAAATATCTGCAGACGCAATCGCTCAGCAGTCCCATCCGGGTCCTCCGGAAGCATCAGCACCCATCGACCGTACTCGTCACGCTCACCCTGGACATTCGACCGATCAACCCCGGCATTCGCACACACGAAGCCCAACCTGTGCTCAACGATAACCAGCGCATCGCGCTGCCGCAGGATCGAGCGGCTCTCGCGCAGGATGACCTCAACCAGCTCGGGGTCCTTACCAGTTGCCGCTGCCAGTTCACGGGCGCGTGCAGAGGGTTGAACGGTTTGAAGATCAACCATTCGCCCTTCCGCTTTCGAAACGATCTTCTGCGCCAGGATGAATACATCGCCCGACCTTATCTCCTGCTTCAAATCATGCATTCCATGCAGGATGATGTCGGCCAGATCCGCACCTTGTTCAATGAGGGGGATATCTGGAATTGCAGTGTACGTCATTTGGAACAGGGTCATTCTAATTCGATGCCTGTTACCTGCAGTGATCCTGTTCGCGAGCCGTAGTGCTTGTTCATGGCCATGATCAAGGCCGTCAGGCCTTCAACTGTGCTGGCGTTATCAAGATCCCCGGCATAGTATGCCTGCAGGTCTGCTCCACGGGCGAGCTTGATGACCTCTTCCGCCGCTTCAACCTCGTCAGCACATACAAGCACGCTCATGGGAAGAGGTTGGCCTAGATTCTTCTTCAGTTCAACCGCCGGGACGGTCTGAAAGGCCGCTACCACCCTTACCTCGGGCCCGAAAGCATCCTGTGCCATGCGTGCCGCTGACGGCGGAGCCGGAGGGTGTGGATCCTTGTAATCCACGCGGGCCGTTGTATCGACGACGATCTTCCCCTGCACGGCTGCCTTGAGAGTCTCGACGCTGGCCTGATGAGCCTCCTGATTTACGGTCAGGACACAGATATCGGCATTCCGGGCAGCGTCCTCATTCTGCATACCTTTGATGCTTTCGAGGTCAAGCGTTTCATTCAACTCATCGGCCACCCGCTGCGCTTTACTTGCTTCTCTCGAGCCGATGATTACCGTGTAACCGGCATTCGCCCAGCGCATGGCGAGCCCGGGACCGATTTTGCCCGTGCCGCCTAAGAGCGCAATGGTAAGTATCAGTTTCTCCGACATCGTTCCTCCTCACGGCTGATCAGCCGGGACGTAGCTGCGGTATCGCTCCCAGACGCCAGGCGCAAGCTCACGCGCCCGGGCGGTGATCTGCTCTTCGTCCAGCGTGAGCAGCTGACGCTCCTTCATCAACAATTTCCCGGCGGCCATCGTGCCGGTGACCATCGAATCGTGGAAGCCAAAGATGATGTGCCAGGGCAGGTTCTCGCCGGTCAGGGGGGTTGTTGGATGGTAATCCACCAGGATCATATCAGCTTGGGCACCCGCTGTGATCGTTCCCAGGGGCGCGTTCGGGAAGAAGAGGCCGGCCAGCTGCGCGTTGTTGAGGACTGCGATCTCCGCCAGGATGTCACCCGGCATACGGCGTGGATCACGATGCCAGACCTTGTGCAGGAGGTAGGCTGTCTTCCACTCTTCCCACATTGCGTTTGAAAATCCATCGTTCCCCAGTGCAATCTTGATACCAGCCCGGCGCATCGATTCGACCTCGGCCACGCCGACGCCGTTATTCATGTTTGAGCGTGGCTGATGCGTGACCCAGGTGCTGTTCTCCTTCAGAATCTCAACCTCACGTGCGTCGACGTGGATGGCGTGAGCGACGATCGTTCGAGGACCGAGAATTCCGTGCTCGAGCAGGCGATCAACCACGCGCAAACCTGATTTTTGCAGACTGTCGTATTCATCAGCCTCATGTTCAGCGACATGGATGTGGAATCCAGTGCCCTGCGGTGCCTGTGCCCGGCAAGCCTCCAGGGTCTCATCCGAAAGCGTCAGGCTGGCGTGCAGTCCAAACGTCGCCTGCACGCGGCCCCCGGCTACATCTTCTCGGGCACATCGTTCCAGAAAGCGGGTGTTCTCGGCGATCCCGGCCGCGGCCTTTTGCTCGCCATCCCGGTCGGTCACCTCGTAGCACAGGACGGCCCGCAAGCCGGAAGCATCTACCGCTTCTGCGATTTGATCGAGGGATCCCGGAATCGCATTCGGTGATGCATGATGGTCGATTAACGTCGTGGTCCCGTGCTTCACGGCATCGACCAGGCTGACCATGGCCGAGATGTAGACATCTTCCGGCTGGAGTGATTTGTCCAGCGGCCACCATAGCTTTCGCAGGATCTCGGGAAAATCGCGCGGCGGGCGGCCGGGGATTGCCATGCCGCGTGCCAGGGCACTGTAGAAATGGGTATGCGCACAGATATTGCCCGGCATCAGAAGCTGGCCATTGGCATCGAGGCGGTCAGCCTGCGGGTAGCGCTCAACAAGCTCGGTGCTGGGACCTAAATCAGCGATCAACCCCGCATCAACGTAAACGGCATGATCGTCCAGGATGCGGTTTTGTTCACCCCAGGTCACCACGCGCGCATTCGTGATCAGCATGCTGCACACTCCACCTAATCAAATACCGCCGATACGGAAGGATCTTCGTAGGCCGCAATCACATCCTCCAGGTGCCTTGGTGTGGTACGGAAACTCGACAGACGTTGTGGCAAACGGTCGAGCGCAAAGAATGCCGCCTCGGTCGTTTCAAAACTTGTGCCTGGTTCCCCGGACAACAGCTGGCATAGAAAGACGAGTTTATAAGCGTGAAATAGCGGCAGTTTTCCGTGATACCGGTTGGCATCATACACGCCGACAAGCTTTACCGCACGCACTTCCAGGCCGGCTTCTTCCGCGACTTCACGTTCGATGGCACGACTTGGTGTCTCTCCCACATCGGCCCAACCGCCGGGAAGCGTCCAGCGTCCGTCCATCGCCTCGCGGACCATCAACAGCTCTCCCTCCCGGAAGACTGCCCCGCGCACATCGACTTTCGGCGTGACGTACCCGGGCTGGGCAGCAAACGCTTCCAGCACATCAATCTCTTCTAATTGGCTGTAGCCGGCGATAATCTCAGCCGCAATCTGCCGCAGGCGGATCGAGCGCTGTTTCTCATACGGATTTGAGGCGTAAGTGTATCCTGCCTCAGCCAGGGCTTCGATCTCACGCGCCCACGCTAACCAGGAAGACTCTTTTAGAATCACAACCTACCTTTAATTCCACCGCGTTTCGAATAGACCGTGCTAGAGAATCTCTCCGCCCGGCCTGCGTTCGACGAACTGCCCCATCCCCGGTGCGCCAAGCCATCTTTCATCATCTACGATCAGCTTGCCGCGCAGGAACACCTTCTCAGGATATCCAACAAGCTCCCAGCCTTCGTACAGGTTGTAATCGGTCCGGTGTTGGGCGTGTGCCACTCCATAGGTCAGGCGTTTGGCGGGATCCCACAGGACGATATCTGCATCAGCGCCTGGCAGGAGTGATCCTTTTTTAGGGTACAACCCGAATATTTTGGCTGGATTGGTAGAGGTCAGCGCCACAAACTGATTCAAGCTGATGCGTCCCTGCCCAACACCGTAGGAGAACATCACCGGTAATCGATCCCCGACCCCGGGCACGCCGTTCGGGATCTTAGTGAAATCACCCGCTCCGAGTTCCTTGCCCGGGATTGCGATGGGTTCTCCTTCGTATTCGATAGGTTGGGTGCCGTCGAAGAAAAACGGGCAGTGATCGGTCCCCAGAGTCTGGATCGAACCATCCGCCAGCCCGCTCCACAGCGCCTCATTGTCAGATGCCGAACGCATCGGTGGCGAACAGATCCACTTGGCACCATCCGGCCGGCACAGCTCGTCCTGCGTGAAGAACAAGTACGGCGGGCAGGTTTCGGCCATCACCGCAACGCCCCGTTTTCGCCCATAGCGGATCTGATCCAGCCCACCGGCCGTATTCAAGTGGACGACATACAAAGTCGCGCCGGCCTGTTCGGCAAGAGCGATCCCGCGCAGGACCGATTCCACCGCACCCCAGGCGGGACGAGTCCGAGCATGCCATTCCGGCTCGGTATGACCGACAGCGAGCGCTTCGGCCGTCAGGATCTCGATCACGTCGCCGTTCTCCGCGTGCAGCATGGTCAGCATACCCTGCTCGGCGGCCGCGCGCATCACCTGGAAGATCTCCCCGTCCTGCAGCCTCAGACGTCCATTGTAAGCAGTAAAGACTTTAAGGGTTGTTATTCCGCTCCTGGGCAAATCAGCGATTTGATCGAGCACCGCCGTATTGAGCCTCGTGATGTTCATGTGCAGGCCGAAATCTACGGCGGCAATCGGGCTGGCCTTGGCCAGCCAGGCGTCGATCGAATCCTGAAGCGGACCCGGCCCCTGCGGCACAAAATCCAGCACGGTCGTGGTTCCGCCGAAGGCGGCCGCCTTCAAGCCGGTATAGTGATCGTCAGAGGAAACTGTGCCAAACATCGGCAGATTGAGATGCGTGTGCGGGTCGACACCACCCGGCAGAATCAGTTTGCCGCTGGCGTCGATAAGCTCTGCCTCTTCCATCGGCAGGTTGAGGCCAAGGGCAGCGATCCGTTCATCTTCGATGAGAAGATCGAGCCGGGCGACCTCATCGGCAGTGACAACTGTCCCGCCCCGGATTAGGATTCGCTGCATTTCACTTCGCTCCCACAATGCTCCTGGACATCCAATGTGTCCTCTCTCCGCTCACAACCGCCCACCTTCTCCCGCGGCTGGAATGCGGAGTTCTCGAAGATCGCCCGCCCGCAGCAGCCGCTCCCCGGTGGTATACAGGAAGGTGAACCGCCGCCAGCTCCTGGCCGGGATCGGTCGCTCGAGTTCGAATAACGGGCCGAGCTGAAACTTGAGATAAGGTTCCTCGGCACGTGGGTGGTCCGTCTCGTCACGCAGGAGTTCGTTCCTCCGCACCAGCTCGACGCCTTGCACCCGGGCTGCATACCGCACCGACCAGCGTCCTTCTTCAAACACCCCTGGCAGGTAGAAAGCCAGCCAATCGACATGCGGGCTCTTCGGTGCGCTCTCGAGCGGTATGCGGTACCAACCCAGAACCCGGACAATCTCGAGATCGCGCGGTTCCCGCAGAATCGCTACAAGGACCAAATCATCAGCTTGGATCGTGTCCATCGCCTCCCCCTTCGATCCAATGCCCGCTCCAGCCTGGCTGAACTTTCACCGGCAGTGCCTTCCTGGCCGGCTTAGAGACCAACCTTCAGGTTAAATTCGTCGATCAACGCATCGATTTCAGGGACCTGCTTCTGAACGGAAGTCCAATAATCACGTTCATACCACTGGTCCTGGATCTCTTCGAATGTCCGTCCCTGCTGCTCGACCCATGTGTAGTACTTCAGATTGTGGATCCGGCGCTGATCTTCGAAACGCAACTCCAGCATGTGATCCGTGGTCAAACCCTGCACGTAGCGGGCGTAATCGACCGCGGCGTGGGTTTCATCGTATTTGCCGTATTCCTCATGCATTTCATCCAGCCGGCTCTGGTAAAGTTCCATCGAGTCGGTAAAGACAGTCAGGACAACATCCTGCGAGTCGAGTTCGTAGTACTTCGCGAACTTGATCGCCATCGACAGGTTGGCGATGCTCGAAAAGCCGGCCAGATCGAGCCTGGAAAGCAGCGCCTCTGGGACACCCTGCGAGCTGAGGTATTTCCGCCCGGCCGGCTCATTGAACAGGCGTGATACATTCACGATCACATTGTCGTCGAGGGCAATCACCATGTCCGTGCTGCGCATGTTATGGATCCAGGGCACATGCTTATCACCGATGCCCTCGATACGATGCGCACCAAATCCATTTTCGAGCAGGGTTGGGCACTGCCAGGCCTCTCCTGCGGCGACGTGCGAACCAGGGTAGAGCTGCTTCAGGTAATCACCACAACCGATCGTGCCGGCTGAACCGGTTGTAAGCGTCAAACCGGCGTAGGTGTCACCCGGTCCGAGCTCCTTCTCAAGCACCTCCTGCATCGCGTGCCCGGTGATCTCGTAATGCCAGAGGTAATTGCCGAACTCCTCGAATTGGTTAAAGATCATCAGGTCTTCGCCCGAGGCGCGCAATTCCCAGCACTTATCGAAGATCTCCTTCACATTCGATTCGCTGCCCGGTGTCTTGATCACCTCCCCGGCGACCTTTGACAGCCATTCGAAGCGTTCCTTGCTCATCCCTTCCGGAAGGATGGCAATCGAATCGCACGCGAGCAGGGCCGAATCGTAGGCTCCGCCACGGCAGTAGTTGCCGGTCGAAGGCCAGACGGCCTTCTGCGTTGTGGGATCGAATTGACCCGTGACCAGGCGCGGGACGAGGCAGCCAAAGGCTGCGCCTACCTTATGCGCACCGGTTGGGAACCACTTGCCAACCAGGGCAATGATCCGGGCATCAACCCCGGTCAGAGAGCTGGGAAACTCGATATAGTTCACGCCCCCGAAGCCCCCACCCTTCGAGACCGGCTCATTCTTCCACGTGATTCGAAATAGATTGCGCGGCTCGACATCCCACAAGCCAAGCGTTCCCAGCTCGGTCTTGATCGAATCTGGGACCAAGCCGGGGTCTTTCATCTGAGCAAAGGTCGGAATGATAATGTTCCGCTCGCGCGCTCGCTGGACCGCGCGTTCGAGGCGGTCTTCATAGATTGAAAGATCGATCATGAGCTCTCCTGCTCTCCTTCATTTTTCGAATTTGTCTTGTCGTGCTCACGCTGCATATCTCGAACGATATAAAGTGGCCGGCCTTTGGCTTCGTCATAAATGCGGCCGATGTACTCTCCCAGGATGCCGAGCGAAATCAGTTGAACACCACCAAGAAAGAGCACAGCGATTAGCGTGCTGGCCTGGCCGAAAAACGCCTGGTTGCCCACCAACCTGAGGACCGCAACCACGGGGATCCCCAGGATGCTCAACCCGGCACTGACAAAGCCCAGGTAAGTTGCAATCTGCAATGGGAAGTACGAAAAACCCGTGATGGCATTCAACGCCAGCCTGAGCATCTTGCGGAAAGGATATTTCGTCTCGCCCGCAAAGCGCGCTGCCCGGCGGTAGGGGACGCCGATCTGCTTGAACCCCACCCAAGCCACCATCGCGCGCGGGAAGCGGTGCTGTTCCCGCATGCTGGAAAGCGCCTCCACCACGGCGCGATCCATCAGCCGAAAGTCACCGGTGTCCACGGGAATGTCTACATCTGTAATTCGGTTGATCAGCCGGTAGAAGAGCGCCGCCGTTAGACGCTTGAAAAAAGTCTCCCCTTCCCGCTCGGCCCGTATCGCGTAGACGACTTCATAACCCTGCTGCCAGCGTTCAACGAGATCCGGGATGACCTCCGGCGGGTCCTGCAGGTCCGCATCCATGATGACCACAGCCTGGCCGCGGCTGAAGTCGAGGCCGGCTGTGACCCCGATCTGATGGCCGAAGTTGCGAGCGAAAATGACCGGTCTCACGTGCTGGTCTTCAACCGCCTTTGATTCAATCCACTCACGCGAGCCGTCGGTTGATCCATCGTCGATCAAGATCAGCTCCCATGGTTCGCCCAGGTCATTCATCACTGCGGTGATGCGGTGATACAGCTCGGGCAGCGAGTCAATTTCATTGAAGACCGGTACAGCGATAGTGTATTTCACGGCCTGTTCGGCCATAGGGTGTCTCCTACGCCTTCTTTTCCAGTTCAATGCGCAGAGCATCAAGCGTGGGCTCGATCACGCTCGCTTCACCAGCAGCCTGCATGGCAGCCCGGACATCCTTCAGTCCGCTGCCCGTGATCACCACCAGCACCTCATCGTTCGCTCCCAGGAGACCCGCCTCGCAGGCCGCCTTCAGTCCAGCATACGGGGTGGCGCCGGCTGGTTCGGCGAAAAGCCCGACCCGGCTTCCCAGCTCTGCAATGGCATCGAGAATCGAATCATCTGGCACCGCCAGGTAGGCTCCACCGGTCTCGGTCGCAGCCCGCAGCGCCCGCACCCCATCGCGTGGCCGGTCGACCGAGATGCTGTCGGCCAGCGTATCAGCCTGCACCGGTTCGATCTGCTCCGTGCCAGCCCGGTAGGCATTTGTGATCGCAGCAGACCCGGTCGATTGAATCCCGAAAATGCGTGGGACGCGCTCGATCCACCCGAGTTCGTATAAATCCTTAAAGCCCTTATGTATTCCAGAGATGATGTTGCCATCTCCGACGGAGACCAGGACCGCATCCGGCACATGCCAGCGATCGACCCGCTCTGCATTCGAGAGCTGCTCGGCAATCTCGAAAGCGGCGGTTTTCTTGCCTTCGGCGGTAAACGGGTTGTAGCCCGTGTTGCGGCAGTACCAATCGAACTCCGCTGCAGCTGATAAGCTGAGATCGAAGGCATCATCGTAAGTACCATCGACCAGAATCACCCGGGCGCCGAAGATCAGCAGCTGGGCGATCTTAGCCGGGGGGGCACTTTTCGGGGCGAGGATGATCGCTTGCACGCCGGCAGCGGCCGCCATACCCGCCAGCGCTGCGCCGGCATTACCGGTGGAGGCAGTGATCACGACCTGCGCTCCAATTTCACGCGCTCGAGCTACCGCGACAGCGCTGGCGCGATCCTTGAAGGAAGCGGTCGGATTACGGCCGTCATCCTTCAACCACAGTATCCTAACCCCGACCTCTGCCGCAAGCGGCGCCGCATCGTAAATCGGTGTCCACCCTACGGACCGGAGCGGCGTGCCCCAGCACCCCGGATCGTCCACCGGCAGCAGGGGGAGATAACGCCAGATTGACCAATCTCTTGATTTCGCGATTTGCGCCGGTGACCAATCAGCCTTGATCTGCTCCCAATCGAGGAGCACATTCAGGTTGCCGCCATCGTCCGGGCAGGTGTAGGTAACCTCCTGCGGTGTGTAACGCTTCCCACAAATCGAGCAGGCGTATCCGCTGAACGCGCTCAAGCTACAGCCCTCGCTCTCCACGGATATAGGGCAGTCCCAGGGCGGCTGGTGCGCCCAGCCGTTTGCGGATAGCCTCCCGTGAGCCGATGATAAGCACGATGATCGTGAATGCGTACGGCAGCATTTGCAGGAAAAAGCCCCAATACGGGTTGAAGTAAAAGGGGTTCCGAAGCCCAAACAGCTTCGTAGGTCCTTGAATATCCAAGATCAACCGCCGTAGTGCCCCGAAGGCATACGACCCACCTGCAGCACGAATCGGATCCCATTGGGCGAAAATCACCAACCCGATCGCGATCCATCCCTGCCCGGAGGTAGTCAGCTGGCTGAACCAACCCGGGGAGACTGCCAGGCTGATCGTCGCCCCGGCCAGTCCAGCGAACATCCCTCCGACGAAGACGTAGAAGTAGCGCAGGCGGGCAACGTTAATCCCGAGCGCATCCGCCGCGGCGGGAAATTCCCCAACGGCTCGCAGGTGCATTCCGGGGCGTGTTCGGTTGATGTAGTACCAGACGAGCGGGATCATCAAGTAACCCAGGTAAACCATGATGCTCTGATCCTGGAACAGGATTGGCCCCAGGACCGGGATCGAGACCAGGCCCGGAATGGAGAACGACGGCAGGAGTGAAATCGCGCCGGCCTTGCTCAATCCTTCTCCGAAAACCAGGCTCAACCCGGTGCCGAGAAAGGTGAGCGCCAGGCCGCTTACCACCTGGTCAGCCTGGAACTGGATGCTGATTAACGCGTGAACCTGGCTGAGCAACCCTGCGATCAGCATCGCCATCAGAACTCCTAACCATGGGCTGCTGGTGGAAAGGGCAGTGCTGAAGGCGGCCATTGCCCCGATCAGCATCATGCCTTCCAACCCAAGGTTGAGAATCCCAGAACGCTCGGCCAGGATCTCACCTAGCGTGGCAAACAAGAGTACGGTGCCCGAGGCGACTCCGGCCTGAAGAATGATGATGGCGTCCATAACTAGGCCTCCTCAACCCGGGAGGTCAGTCTCACCCGATAGCGGAGCAGAAAGTCGCTGGCGATAAGGCAGACCAGGATGATGCCCTGGATCAGCATGGGCAAGCCTGAGGGCTGAATCTCACGCCCGGCAAGTATGAGCCCTCCGAAGAGCACTGAAATCGGGACGACCAGCAGCGGGTTGAGCTTCGACAGCCAGGCGATAATGATGCCGGTGAAACCATAACCAGGTGAGATCGCTCCCTGCAGCCGGTGGACGACACCCGAGATTTCTGCCATGCCGGCCAAACCTGCCAGCGCACCCGAAAGCATCATCACCAGCACGGTATTGCGCACGATATTTATTCCCGCATAGCGCGCCGCACGCGGGTTGTCACCGATGAGACGAATCTCATATCCCCAGCGGCTGCGATAGAGGATCCACCACACAACAACCGCCGCAATCAAACCGAAAACCAGCCCGAGATGTGTCGTGAGCCCTCGGAAGGCCGGTATCTGGGATGACAGGTCTGTCAGGCGCGGCAGCCAGGCTGATTTTGGAAACTGCGGGGTCATCTGGAACCCGCCTTCCGACCACACGGCAAAAATAAAGAAGTTGTTCCACGCAACTGCAATATAGTTCATCATCAGCGTTGTGATGATCTCGTTCACATTCAGGCGAGCTTTGAGAAAGCCGGGGATAAAGCCCCATATCGCCCCGGTTACCATCCCGGCGATCACCATGGCTGGAATCATCAGCCAGGGTGAAGTCGTGGGCGGCAGGAGTGGGGTCAGCACCACGGCGCTTGCTCCGAAAGCACCGATGAAAAACTGACCTTCCGCTCCGATGTTCCAAAGCCGCATGCGGAAGGCAATCACGGCGGCAAGGGAGACCAGGATCAGCGGGGTTGCTTTCGTCAGCGTGTCTGAGATCACACCGAGATCGCCGAAGGCAGCCTTGGCCATAAAGCCGTAAGCCCGCAGGGGGTTGCCACCGACGATGAGCAGGATCACTCCACCAATAATCAGCGCCAGCACCACCGCGCCGAGTGAGATCACTGCTGAAAGCCATCCGGGCTGCTTCAGGCGTGGTTCGACCCGAAAACGGTATGGGAACTTGAATTTCGAACGGCTTGTTCCGACCAGGCTCATGGCCGCACCTCGTGGTTGGATGCGATATCTTCCAGTCTGGTTCCGGTCATCATCTGGCCAAGCATGCCGGGATCGGCTTTGCGTGTCTCACCCATGATCCGGCCTTCATAGATGACGTAGATCCGGTCGGACAGCGAAATGAGTTCTTCCAGCTCCTCAGAAACAAGCAGGATCGCGGCACCGTTCGCCCGCTGTTCAAGCAGCAGCCGCTGAACGCCTTCGATCGCGCCCACGTCGAGCCCACGCGTGGGCTGCATGGCAATCATCAACCGCGGTTCGCTCGAAATCTCGCGCGCCAGGATCAGGCGCTGCAAATTGCCTCCTGAAAGCAGGCGAGCCAATGTATCGACCGTCGGGGCCATGATGTCGTAAGCCGACTTCAAACCCTGCGTATATTCCCTCGCTGTCGAATGATCGATCGACCAGCCACGTGCAATCGGCGCCTGGCGGTAGCCCTTCATAATTGCATTGTCGGTCAGGCTCAAGTTGGGAGAAGAACCAACATGCGTTCGATCCTCGGGGATGTGCGAAACACCAGCATCGATGATCGTCCGGACCATATTGCTCCCGCGCGGTTCCTGACAGCCCTCGCCGACCAGGACCTGGCCATACACCCGAACGCATCCACCCGTCGCCGGTCTCAAGCCAGTGATCACGTCGGCCAGTTCGCGCTGCCCGTTGCCTGCTACCCCCGCCAGGCCTACGATCTCTCCGGCCCGGACCTCGAGCGAGATTCCGCGCAGTGCCGGCAGTCCTTTATCATTTTCGGCCTGCAAATCCTCGATCCCGAGCACAACTTCGCCTGGTTCCTGCTCCACCTTCTCGAGGCGGAAAAGAACCTCCCGCCCGACCATCATGTTTGCAAGCTCCTGCTTGTTCGTGGTTGAAGTTTCCAGTCCGGCTGCGCTGACCTTGCCTTTGCGCAAGACCGTGATGCGATCGGCAATCGCCATGACTTCATCCAGCTTATGGCTGATGAAGATGATCGATTTGCCCTCCTTCGTCATCGAGCGCAGGGTATGAAAGAGTTCGTCGATCTCCTGCGGAGCCAGGACGGCGGTCGGTTCATCCAACACAAGCACCGTCGCACCCCGGTAGAGGACTTTCAGGATCTCCACCCGCTGCTGTTCGCCAACCGAAAGCTGCCAGATCTTGGCGCGTGGATCCACGTGCAGGCCGTATTGTTCTCCGAGGTCGGAAATTACCTGATGATAATGGGATAAGTTCAGTTTAAAGCGCGGCTCATCCAATCCAAGCAGAACATTCTCAGTAACAGACTGGGTTGGGACGAGCATGAAATGCTGATGGACCATTCCGATCCCGTGATTGATGGCATCCCGCGGTGAGCGAAATTCAACCACCTCGCCGTTGACCAGGATCGTCCCCCGCTCAGGCCGGTACAGCCCGGTAAGGATGTTCATCAGCGTGCTCTTGCCGGCGCCGTTTTCACCGAGCAAAGCATGGATTTCACCCTTTTGCAGGTTGAAATCAACGTCCTGATTGGCGAGCACCCCCGGAAATTCCTTGGTGATGCTTTTCATCTCTACCGCATACAAATGGCTTTCCATGCGCCCACCTTTGGACCTTGCATCTGTTGAGGAGAGAGTGGGTCGACGCCCGCGTACGGGCGTCGACCCGGTTACATCGCAGCTAGCAGATTACTCGAGTGCCGGTAGTTCGGCCGTGATGCCCTCCGCCCACCAGTACATGCAGTACTTGCACTCCAGACCCGGAGCGCCAGGCGGGAACTGATCGATGTCTGCATATTCAAACTTCTCACCGGCCGGGATGATCAGGTTACCCTGATTGTCATAGATCGGTCCGGAGAAGACGTCGAAGCGGGTGAAATTGCCCGCCAGCATTTGATCAAGGGTATCCTGTACCTTGGTAATCACATCGGCCGGGAGGTCAGCCAAGCCTGATGTCAGGTCCTGGCCTTCCATGAAACCGTACAAGCCGAGGCCACCCGAATCCGCTTCAAAGTACTGGAAGCCGACTTCGTAAGTGCCGTCGATCAGGCCCTGGGTGATGCCGGCATAGACCGGGCCCCAGTTCCAGTACGGAGCCGTGAGGCAGGCATCAACCTTGCAGGAGCCGTACCAGTCGTAGGTGATGCCCCATTTGCCCTTCTCCTGGGCCACGTCAGCTACGGCTGGCGTGTCAGCGCCGGTGAAGACGACCTGTGCCCCACCGTCAAAGAGTGAAGCCGCGCCGTCCTTCTCGATGATCGGGTCATGCCACGTATTGAGCCAGCGCACATCCATCGTGCACTCAGGGCAGGTTTCACGCATGCCGAGGGCGATGGCGTTGCCCAGGCGGATCTCCTCCGGGATGGGGAAGGTCGCCATATAGCCAAGCTTGGGATTACCATCCATTTTTGCGCGGGCGCCGGCCAGCATGCCGGCCAGGTATTTCATGTCCTCCATCGCACCGAAGAGGTTCCCGAAGTTTGAGCCGTTCGTCTTATAGCCGCTAATATGGATGTACGTTGTATCGGGGAAGTCAGCAGCCACGGTTTCCATCGGATCCATGAAACCGAAAGAGGTGCCGAAGATCAGATCAAAGCCCTTGCGGGATAAGCTGCGGAAAACCTGCTCTGATTCAGTTCCTTCCGGCACGTTCTCGACGTAGGCGACATGCACGTTGGGGACGTTTTCCGCAACGTACTCGAGGCCCTCGTAATGGGACTGCGACCACCCGCCGTCATCGTGCGGGCCAATCAGCACCATGGCGACATTGAACTTGCCCTCTTCGACTGCCGGGATTTCAAATCCACCGACAACCTCAGGGGTCGCTTGTCCGCCGCCACATGCGGCGAGGATCAACGCCAGGACTGCAGTCAGCACGACCAGGCCGAGCATCTTGCTTCGAGACATCTCGTTACTCCTCCTGAATAGGATTCTCAACTAGGGTTGGTAAGGTGATACGGGTGAAGCAGTATGAGCGAGAACCACCTCCTTTAGGATTCGGATGGACTTCTCCGTGATCCTCTTATCGGACAATCCGGGTTCCTGTCTCCCCGGCTAGGGCTCGTTCGATATTCTCGGGGTTGGTGATCAAAGCCTGCTGACCGCCCGCTTCCAGGAAGTTGATAATGGCCCGCATCTTCGGCTCCATACTGCCTTTGCCGAAGTGCCCTTGCGACAGGTATTCCTTCGCCTGCTCCAAGCTCATTTCGTCCAACCACTGCTGGTCAGGTTTATTGAAGTTTATGGCAACTTTCTCAACCGCGGTTGAAATCAGCAGCAGGTCTGCCTCGATATCGGCTGCCAGGAGAGCAGAGGCGAAATCCTTGTCGATCACAGCCTCCACTCCAACCAGGTCCCCGTTCTCGTCTTCGATGACAGGTATGCCGCCTCCACCCACTCCAATCACGGTAAAACCATCATTGATGAGCGACTGGATGGCATCTTTCTGGATTATACGTCGAGGCGCCGGAGAAGGCACCACCCGCCGCCAACCACGTCCCGAGTCCTCAACGACTACCCAGCCTTCACTCTCGGAGCGGGTCATGGCTGTCGCTTCATCCATGAAGGAGCCAATCGGTTTGCTCGGCTTTTCGAAAGCTGGATCATCGCGATCGACGAGCACCTGCGTGACGACCGTCGCGGCCTGCTTCTGCATCCCACGCTGCCGGAACTCATTGTAGAGCGCCTGCTGGAACATATAACCGATGGCGCCCTGCGTATCCGCACCGCAATAATCCAGCGGTACGGGGTGCAGTTCATGCAGCGAGAGCTCTGCCCGGCGCAGGATAAATCCGACCTGGGGTCCGTTGCCATGCGTTATGACAACCTCCCAGCCGGCTTCGATCATGCCAGCGATATGCTTCATCGATTCATCTGCGGCGAGATACTGATCGGGAATCGTCTGGTGGGCTTTATCGCTGATCAATGAATTGCCTCCGACAGCTACCACCGCGATCCGCCTGGTATGGTTTTCACTCATCGATCGTCTCCCAGGCCTAACGCATCGTCAAGGCCATGACGGCCTTCTGCACGTGTAAGCGGTTTTCAGCTTCATCGAAGACGACACTGTGCGGGCCTTCCAGTACGCCATCCGTCACTTCGATATTCCTGTCAGCCGGAAGCGGATGCATGTAGATGGCATCATCCTTAGCCAGGCTCATCAGCTTCTCATCGGCAAGCCAGGATTCGTATTTGTCCTGGATTTTCTTGCCCTCGTCCGGATCCTGCGTGGTCATCAACGGACCCCAGGATTTAGCGTACACGATGTCGGCATCCTTTACCGCCTCGCTCATATCCTCGATAACTTCGAATCCGGTCTTGAACTTGCGCGCCTGCTCGCGTGCCTGGTCCATGATCTCCGGCATCAGCTTGAACTCGGGCGGATGCGCGAGCACAACATCCAGGCCGAAACGCGGCATTTGCAGGATCAGTGATTGTGGAACCGAGATTGGCTTCAGATAGGAGGCTGCATAAGCCCACGAGACGACCATCTTCCTGCGTCGCAGGTTGCGGCCCTTCTTCTCGATGATCGTGAGCAGGTCAGCCAGGATTTGATGTGGGTGATAAATCTCGCATTGCATGTTCAGCACCGGCACCCGCGAAGCTTCGGCCACCAGGTTCAGGTAGCGGTTTCCGGTTCCGAACTCGACATGCCGGATCGCAATGCCATCAAAGTAGCGGCCAAAGATCTCTCCCAGCTCCTTCTCGGTATCGCCATGCGAAATCTGGGTCGTGCGCGATTCAATAAAGGCCGCATGCCCGCCGAGTTGGGCCATGCCGGCTTCAAAAGAACCGCGTGTGCGGGTGCTGGAGAAGAAGAACAGCATCGCCAGCACTTTATCTCGCAGGTAGGCATGCGGTTCACCCAGCGCTCGTTTTTGCTTCAGATCCAGAGCTACATCGATGATGGTCTCGATCTCCTCTTTGCTGAAATCAAGATCGCCGATGAAATCACGACCGCGAAGATCGGTTTGCATTCTCTATTCCTCCTTTTTGTCGATCAGCCACAAGGCGGATTACTCTGCCGCGCCCAGGACGAGGGCCAGCAAGCCCATCCGCATGACCACCCCGTTGAACGCTTCCTTCCAGTAGCGCGACCAGCGCGTGGCGTCGACATCCGGTGGAATCTCATCCATCCTGGGCAGAGAGTGAAGCAGGACGGCATCCGACTTGGCTTTCGTCTCGAGCAATTCACGCGTGATCTTGTAATTGGCGGGGGTAAGGCCGACATCGCCAGAGCGTTCGTCTCTGGATTTGGTGTAGTCAGGCTGGACGACGGGTTCGACCAGGATCACATCCGCGTTCGCGATCGCCTGCTCCACGTGCTCGGCCTCGCTGAAGTTCAGACTCAGTTCCTGAAGTTCAGCCTTAAACTCATCCGTCAAGGACATATCAGGTGGGGAGACGAAGGTGATCGGGCAGTCAAACTGCGTGAGACCATATGCCAGCGAGTGCATCGTGCGCATGCGCATATCACCGACAGCCAGCCAGCGCAATCCATCGAGATGGCCCTTTTCCAGCTGGATGGTGTAAAGATCGGTCAGAATCTGGGTGGGATGCTCACCCCAGCCGTCACCACCGTTGATGATCGGAATCGAAGCCCATTTCGCAGCTTCATGGGGTGCCCCCTGCTGGAAGTGGCGCATGACGATCACGTCACCGTAGAACTCAAGCATCTTGACTGTGTCTTTGATCGATTCCTGGTAGAAATCACCGGCGCGTGTCATCTTCGCGTCTGCGAAACCGGTGACCTGCCCTCCAAGGCGAATCATGGCAGCTTCATGCGCCAGGCGGGTTCTGGTGCTTGGTTGATAGAAGGCTGTGACGAGCGTCTTTTCCTTCAGCATGTCGCTATTGCGGCGATCGCGCGCAATCGGAGCCACGCGATCGCAAATTTCGAACACGCGCTCGTATTCCTCGCGCTCGAAACCCTTCAGTGAGAGAATGTCTCTCCCGGCAAAGCTACGCATAATCGTTACCCTCCATTGTGTAAGTTAGTCTACGCAAGCGCTGTGACCAGACTACAGTGCCTGAATTCGTCGCAGTACACGGAAGCGGAATGTTCCCGGTAGGAAGTAGCTGTAGGTATGGTCTACGACCTGTCCCACCTTTGTATAAAGCCAGGATTCCATCTGCATCAGAACATCACCACGCTGGATCTTCAAGTGACGGGCAATATGGGCTGAGGCTGGCACAGCCGTAATATCGGTGCGCGAGTAGCCCAGCTTCGGCTGGCCGTTGCGCAGAAACATATCCAAAACAGAGCCCTTGAATCGTTCGTCCGTTGGATCAAACGGGAGCAGTTCACGCCGCAGGATGTCCACCAGGAAAGCGACTGGTCGATCCTCGGTCAAGATGACTCGTCCGACTTCGAGTAGTTGGATCCCCTCTGGAAGATTGAACTGCTCAATTTCCTCCCTGGTGGGTTTTCGCTCACAAAGTGAGAGATCGCCCATCTTCACATCGAGACCGATGCGGGCTGCCAGGGTTTCAATGCTCTCCAATACCTCCAGGCCGGTTTCAATCACCTGTGTCGGCTGCGTGATGAATGTCCCTACACCCTGGCGGCGCAGGATCCGCCCCTGGCTTTCGAAGATGCGCATCGCTTCCCGCAGGGTAGCGCGCGAAACACCCAGCTCGCTCGCTAATGCAGGCTCGGAAGGCAGTCGATCGCCAGCACTCAGTTTATCGAGCAGGGCGGCCAGCTTTTCCGCTGTCCGCTGATAGAGCGGGCTGCGCCGGCTTTGCTTGCCTTTGGTGCGGGTCATTATCTCTCCAGGTGGCTCAGACTTGACAACAGCCCCAGGGGTTTAATCCACCGGTTCAACAACCGGAATGACGCTAAATGTCTCAACATCTACCAGGCCGAGATCGGAGATCCGCAGCTCAGGGATGACAACCAGTGCCAGCAAACTGAGCTGCATGTTGGCGTTGTTCAGCCTGCAGCCACAATCCCGGAATGCATTCAGAAGAGCTTCCACCTTCGCGGCCACGACCTCGGCTGGCTCATCCGACATCAGGCCAGCAATCGGAAGTTCCACCCTCGCCATGACCTGCCCTTGCTGCACAACAACCTGGCCGCCATGCTGTTCGGCTAGCGCATTTGCGGCCAGCGCCATGTCACTCTCGGCTGTGCCGACGATTAGCATTTGATGCGAATCATGGGCGACGGTTGAGCCGATGGCACAGCCTTGGATCAGCCCGAAACCCTGCACCAGACCGACCTTGATCTCTCCTGTGCCACGATGCCGTTCGACCAATGCGACCCTGGCTAAATCATCGGCGCCGTCCAGTGAGACCTGCCCGTCTTTCGCCTCCAATTCCACCCGCAGATGCCGGGTGGGCGCTTGGTTTTCAACAACGCCGATGACATTAGCCTTCACACGTCCATCGACAGGCGATTTAATGACGAAATCGCTTGCGCGCAGCGGTCGCTTCAAGTGGATCGAGTTTCGCACAACGGCCGGGTAGCTGAATTCTGGACGTTCGATCTGGAGATTCCCATTCACGGCGATGGACGTACCCCGCGCGAATACCTGCTGGACATCGAGTTCGGCCAGCTCGCCGACGAGCAGGATGTCGGCATAACGTCCGGGTGCAATCAGGCCGACATCCCGCGAGACACCGAAATGCTCGGCCGTGTTGATGGTGGCCATCTGGAGTGCGGTCATCGGATCCAAGCCTTCTGAAATCGCACGGCGCACGACCCGATCCATGTGGCCATCGTTGACCAACGTCCCGGAGTGGCTGTCATCCGTGACCAGCAGGAAACGCCGCGAGTCGAGGCCTTTCTTAGTGACTGCCCGCACCTGGTTGGTAACGTCATGCCACGCTGAGCCATAGCGCATCATGACCTTCATGCCTTGCCGTGCCCTTGCTACCGCATCCTCAACGCGAGTTCCTTCGTGGTCATCTTCCGCCCCGCCGGCGACATAGCCATGAAAAGCCAGGCCGAGATCGGGCGAGGCATAGTGCCCGCCAATCACCCGGCCGCTTACACGCGCCTCGGCCATCTCCCGGTGTATTTTTTCATCACCCGCGAAGACGGCAGGGAAGTTCATTACTTCCCCCAGGCCGATGATCCCCGGCCAGCCCATCGCTTGAGCGACTTCCTCCGGACCGATCACCGCTCCTGGCGTTTCCAGACCAGGAGCCGAAGGTACGCAGGACGGCATCTGCACCCAAACGTGGATCGGCTGGACTGCGGCTTCGTCGACCATCAAGCGTACTCCGTCCAGACCGAAGATGTTTGCGATCTCGTGCGGGTCGATAAACATTCCGGTCGTCCCATGCGGGATGACAGCACGGACGAATTCAGTAACCGTGAGCATGCCGGATTCAACATGCATGTGACCATCGAGCAACCCGGGAACCAGATAGCGATCGCCAGCGTCGATGACGCGCGTCTCGGAGCCTATCGTATGATCAGCATTGTCCCCGACGAACGCAATCCGCTCCCCGCAGATGGCGATCGAACTCCCAGGGAGTATCTCACCCGTTTGAACACTCACCCAGCGGCCATTCTTGATCACCAGGTCGGCCGGCTTGCGCCCCATCGCAACTGCGACGAGCTCGATCGTGAGTTGGCTCCAGTGGAGTGGATCCATGATTGCCCTCAGTCCAGATTCAAACGCCGGATAGCCGCCTATTCACCGTTGACCAATCGCAGCGAAGCCCGGGTGTGCTTCTCGATTAGCGCGGGAAGCTCAATCCCCGTCAGCTGGCCCTCGCTCACAACAGCCCGCCCATGTACGTAGTTGTATGCCACTGCTGCTGGCTCGCAGAAGATGAGAGCTGCCAGCGGGTCATGCCATGCGCCGCTGAAACCCACCTGCTGCAGGTCGATAGCGATCAAGTCTGCACACTTACCCGCTGTGAGCGAGCCAATGTCGTCACGGCCAAGCACCGCCGCCCCACCAAGCGTGGCGAGTTCCAATACCTGGCGGGCTGTGAGCAGCTCCTCGACCTGATCGATCTCGGGCGCTACAGCCGCACCAACCCTGGAAAGCAGCATCGCCTGCCGTGCTTCAGCCAGCATGTGCGAACTATCGTTGCTCGCAGACCCATCGACCCCCAGACCAACTCGGACCCGCTGGGCAAGGTAACGGCGTATTGGTGCAATGCCAGATGCCAATCTCATATTGGACGAAGGACAGTGGGCTACTCCCATGCCTCCGGCTGCCATGCGGCCGGCTTCGGCCGGGTTGATAAAAACGGCATGTGCGAACCAGACATCTGGACCTGACCAATCAAGCGATTCGACATAAGCCAGGGGGCGTTGTCCAAAGCTCTCCAGGCAGAACTGCTCCTCATCTACCGTTTCTGCCAGGTGGGTGTGGAGATGGACATGCCCGGCACGAGCGAGCGCAGCCGATTCCCGCATAAGGTCCGATGTAACCGAAAAGGGTGAGCAGGGAGCAACGACAATGCGTGTCATCGCCCCCGGGCATGGGTCGTGGTACGTGTCGATAACACGCTGTGTATCTTCCAATATCGCCTGCTCTGATTCAACCACCGAATCCGGCGGCAGTCCGCCTTCGCTTTCGCCCAAGCTCATCGAACCGCGCGAGGAATGCAGGCGTAAGCCAATGCCGCGCGCCGCTTCGATCTGGTCGTCTAGACGGCAGCCATTTGGGAAGATGTAGTGGTGATCTGAAGCGGTTGTACAGCCGGAGAGCGCCAACTCCGCCAGACCAAGCTCGGTTGAGACGCGCATATCGTCAGGCCTCATCCGAGCCCAGATCGGGTAGAGAGCTTTAAGCCAGTTGAAGAGATTTACATTCTGTGCGGCGGAGACGGCCCGGGTCAGTGTTTGATACAGGTGGTGATGGGTGTTAACCAATCCCGGCAGAACAACGTGGCCGGCCAGGTCCAGCACCTCATCCGCCGAATCGGGCAATTCTGATGATGCACCGACGGTTTCGATCCAGCCGTCACGAGCGAACAAGCCACCACCCTCGATCTCCCGCCTCTCGCCATCCATGGTGATGAGCAAATGCGCGTTCTTGATCAGAAGTGTCGCCATAGCCTCTCTCGTGTCGTCGTTTTGCGAGTCTAGCACTTCCATATAATAGGGTCAATTGTCAGACAACATGGGAGACGCTGAAGATTGTCACTCGCCCTATGAAATAAAAAGTGCCTGTCGCCGAGGGTGGCGGCAGGCACGGATGTTACGGTATAGGCTGGGTTAGCTTGAGGCTGCGCGCTGGGCTGATCGCAGGGTGTTTTGCAGGAGCCCGGTGATCGTCATCGGACCGACTCCACCTGGTACCGGTGTGATGGCGCCGGCGACCTCAACTGCCTCTTCAAAGGCCACATCGCCGGTCAGGCGGTAGCCACGTTCAACACTGGGATCATCGACGCGATTGGTGCCGACATCGATCACGTACGCCCCAGGCTTGATCCAATCGCCGCGAATCATCTCAGCTCGGCCGATCGCTGCAATCAATACGTCAGCTTCGCGGCAGACCGCCGGCAGGTCCTTTGTGCGCGAGTGACAGATCGTAACCGTCGCATTCTCCTTGACCAACAGCAACGCAGCCGGCATGCCGACGATATTAGATCGGCCGACAACAACTGCCCGGGCACCGGAAAGCTCGGCACCGGCCTTCTTCAACAGGATGATACAGCCCGCCGGGGTACAGGGCACGAACAAGGGGTCACGGCCTTTCATTGCCAGCCGCCCGATATTGATCGGGTGAAACCCATCCACATCTTTCTCGATGCTTATCGCGCGTAGAATCGCCTCTTCATCTAATCCCGTAGGCAGCGGCAGTTGGACCAGGATGCCATGCACGTTCGGGTCGGCGTTCAAGTTTTTAACCAGCGATTCAACTTCTTCCTGAGAAGCGTCGATCGGAAGTTCATGACCGAAAGATTCAATCCCCAATTCCTTGCAGGCTTTACGCTTCATTCGAACGTAGGTGTGCGATGCTGGATCCTCGCCGACGAGAACCGTCGCCAACCCCGGGCGTGGACCGCCCGAGCTTACCAGTTTGTCGACGCCCGCCTTGATTTCTTCGCGAATCTCGGCCGCAATCGCCTTGCCATCGATAATCTTTGCTGTCATCTTTCACTCCCTTGCTTGGATTTGAACAGCCGTGCGAGGAACGTGCAGGTACTCTCGCAGTGGTGTATTTGTGCGGTACAGCACAAGCGATTATGACCCAGATCGCGGGTCAATGGCAAGTACGGAGTTCCGTTCGTCGACCTGACAAGTTTCCTTTATAAAACGGGGAACACAACGCACGCTGGCTGCCGAAGCATACACTGGATCACTGCCAGGGCCGCCAGGCTGCGTCGAAGTCCAGCGCCGGATCAGAGCTGACTTCAAAATAATTCGTACAGCTGGAACGCATGATTGCGACGTTGTGATTAACTCCATCCGGCCAACTTTCAAAAACGACCCACTGCCCATCCGGCGACCAGCTGGGTTCTGACATCGGCTGGGCCGCCCGCTGCCCTTCCGGGCAGACTCGATTGGTTCGATAGCCGCCCTCACTGAACGGGGCAGCGATCAAACGTGGAATCCCACTGCTCCGCCGCTCATACAGGATCAGCTGCCCATCGCTTGACCAGGCTGCATGGACATCGCGCTCATCACCACTGCTAAATGAAAAACGGCTGACATCCCCACCCCCGGCCGGCATGCGCCAGATCTCAGTCTGACCACCGCGGGTGCTGGTGAAGACGATTTGCGACCCCGAGGGTGCCCAGGCTGGCTGGCGGTTGTGCGCCAGGTCGCTGTTCAGATTCGCCAGGTTCTCGCCGTTGATATCCATCACGTAGATTTGGGGGCGGTTGTCCCGGACCGAGGTGAAGGCGATCCGGCCACCGTTCGGATCCCAGGCTGGATCAAAGTCACCTCCAGGCGCCGTTCTTAGCTGGGAGGGGTCGCTTGCATTCCCGGCGAAATCGACGGAGATGAGCCACAGGCTTGAGCCTGGGTACTGCTCCTGGTTAGCCCGACAGGGTGAGGTGAAAACGAGCTGGTCCCCAGCGGGGGACCACGCTGGCTGGCAGGCGCCATCATCCAGATTGGTGAGCTGCCGGACGCCGGTACCGTCGATATTGATCAAATAGATCTGGGGTACGCCGGAGCGGTTTGAGGCAAACGCAATCTGGCCTACCCCTCCACCCGTGGGCGTAGCCGTTGCTGGCAGCAGTACGGCTGTTGCCTCGATCGCAGTCTCGCTGGGCTCGGGCTGGATGGTAGTCGGCGTGGCTGTAGGCGGGGGAAGCACAACGACTTCAGTCGCTGTGGGCTGGATTTGGGGTATATCGGTGCTGGATTGAACGACGGTTGGCGGCGGGGTCTGTCGTTTGAAGACTGAACCTAACGCTGCCCCCAGGTTGGGTGCGAACAGGAACCCGCCTCCCAGCAACACGATCGCCGCCAGCACGGCAAATGTCCAGCGTGGGATTCGCCGACCGGTCAGGCGTTGGGATACAAGCAAGGCGCGCTCACCTTCGCCGGCAACCGGGGTAGTGATCTGCTGCGGTTTTAAATTCGTCAGCCCGCGCACAACGGTGGGATTTGTAGCCCGTGTGCTGGAGGCAAGCGCCGAAGCCATCTCGGCAATGCTTTGATAGCGATCGGCCGGATCCACGGAAAGAGCCTTCGAGATCACTCTCGCCAGGGCTGGGCTGACGGTAGATTTTCGCTTCCGGATCGGGGTCAGTTCTTCGCGCCCCATCGCCCGTTCGAGCGAATCCTCCGGGATCGTAGCCGTTAACGCGGCGTAGATCGTCGCCCCGAGCGAATACACGTCCGTTCGTGGATCGGTACGGCCTGTTCCGTATTGCTCCGGTGGTGAGAACCCGGGGGTCATAGCCTTAGCCCCGGTTGTGGTGGTACTGCCGCGATCAACGACCTTTGCCAGCCCGAAATCGACCAGCATGGCCCGGCCTTCTGGCGTGATCTTGATATTTCCAGGCTTGATGTCGCGGTGCAGAATCGGTGGATTGCGGCTGTGCAGGTAGGCCAGGGCATCACAAATTTCAAGGAACCAGGGCAATGCTTCGCCTTCGCTGATCGTGCCTTCGCTCTCGAGCTTCTCGCGCAGGTCCACGCCCTGGATAAAATCCATCACCAGGTACTGTCCTTCGCCCTCGATCACGAAGTGATCGGTTACGCGCGGCATGTTCGGATGGCGCAAGCTGGCCAAGATCGTAGCCTCGCGCTTGAATTGCCGGGCGTACTCCTCGGTCGTGAAGAGATTTTCCTTCACGGCAACCGCAACGCCGAGATTGATATCGAAAGCCTTGTAGACGGCACCCATGCCGCCCTGGCCCAGGACGCCCTCGATGCGATAACGATGCCGTAAAATACTTCCAGCCTGGAGGGGCATTTACGTCTCTATGGTCTGTAGGTCAGAATTGAGTTTGCTCATTGTAGCAAAGGCAGTTTCATTTGACCATTATTTCCGGGGTTGCAGAGTTGACTGTAAGGCTATTGGAAGCCTAATTCCTGCCCTCTCTATCCCCCGACCTGATGAACATGGTAAAAGTATGTGATGATGACGAAGTTGTCCACCCCTCTTTGGCGCTATTGCCGGGTGATGATCCTCCTGCTCATTGCCTGTGCCGCTTCTGCCTGTGGAATAGGTGCAGCGGATCCTGCTCCACAATCTTCCAGCGCATCTGTCTCCAGCCCCCCACCGACATCAGTGCCCACTGCGACCATGATGCCGGTTCAGAGTAAATCCATTGGCACGGCTATTACCCAAACCCAGGAGGCGAGTCCCACTGCTACCAGCGAGCCTGCCGGAACACCCGTTCCGCTCATCATCGGTACAAGCGTTGCCGGCCGTCCGCTTGAAGTATTCCGCTTCGGAGAGGGCCAGCACGCTCGAATGATCGTCGCCGGAATTCATGGCGGCTACGAGGGGAACACGATTCGATTAGCGCAGGAGCTGGTCCAGGTGCTGGCTGTGCGTTCCGATCTCATCCCGCCTGATATCACACTCTACATCCTGAGGGCGCTCAATCCGGATGGCGAAGCACGTTCATCAAGTTATAAAGGAAGGGTCAATGACAACCTGGTCGATCTGAACCGCAACTGGCCGGCTCTTTGGCAATCGAGCTGGCCATCGCAAGGCTGTTGGACCTACACCTACGTCACTGCCGGCAGCGGACCTGCTTCCGAGCCTGAAACGCGCGCCTTACTAAATTTCCTGATCAGCTACCAGATCGAAGCACTGATCTCATACCACAGCGCCGCACTCGGCATATTTCCAGGTGGCCAACCGCCCGATGCGGCTTCGATCAGCCTGGCTGAGGCACTCGGCGCCGTGAGCGATTACCCCTATCCCCCGATTGAGACCGGTTGCATGTACACCGGTCAACTCATTGATTGGGCTTCAAACATGGGAATTGCCGCAGTGGATATCGAGCTCAGCAACCATAATGACAGCGACTTGTACCAGAACATGAACGTCCTGCAGGCTTTCCTGGCCTGGGAGCTTCCAACAGGAGAGTAGCTCTCCGAAATCAAGTCTATCTAACCCTTGCACTATAAAAGGGCCGCACCTGGCGGCCCTTACCTCCTGAATATCCGGAATGATCAGCGTGTCACGCGACCTTCCGCTGATCTGGCTTGACTACTCTCCAGCCTCATGGCGTGTCCGGTAGGCTTTTAGAGAATGGATCATAACTGCCCCTACCCCGCGCAAAATCAGGTAGGGCAGGAATCCGAACCAGCCGACATACGGTGCCAGACAGGCCAGGAAGAGGATGCCCCCGGAGTTGGCAACCGGGCGCCATCCGGCACTCTGGCCATAGATTCGGGTCCGAGCCAGGAGAACCATACCGGCCAGACCGAACATCACTCCGAGTGCAAGCACGAACCAGAAAATGAAGCCGATTGCACCCAGGAGAGAAAATCCGGTTGACTGCGCCCAGGTGACAAGTAAATACCCGACCAGGATCAGGAAGATCGCGTTGACCAGCCCCGTGAGAAATGAACGTCCGGGATGTTCGTCCGCCGCTTGCTCAACACCTTCCAGGAAGGCGCCGAAGTAAACCTGCATGCCGACGAACAGCATCGCTATGCTTAAACCAGATGCAGCCGCCAGCAGAAGAAAAAGCCCAATCCGTTCCATCGTTAACCTCCGTCAAGTATTTCGATAGGATTTGATCCAGCCCGCCTCGCTCAGGCTCGATGTCCATTCACAGCAGTAAGATCGCCGGCTCCGCTTAGCAGCCAACGATTCACGATCAGCCACAACAGAGCGCCAGCTCCCAGCAGGACCCACCAACCCAAAGCGGGAGGGAGAGCGACGTTCACAGGCAGCGAAATATCGAGCACCCCTGGTAGACCGCCTGGCAGCTGGGCCGGTAGGTCGCGAATCATCCCTAGCAGAGTACGCAGCTCTGGCCCCAGGCTCAGCCGTGCAATCCAACCGGCCACCATACTCAACCAGTATTCCCCCTGCTGGATAAGAGTTGGAAGAGCGAGCCATGCCAGAAGTGCGGTGCCAGCCAATTGAGCTGCAAGCATCCAACGCCACCCATTTCCCCCAGGACGCCCGAGTTCCAGTCGAGCTTCGATACCCGCCACGAAATTGAGATCAAGCGCTTGGTCCGATAGGCTTTCGATTTGTGCAAAGAGCTCCTCGATCCCGGCTAACGTTTGCCGGCACTGATCACAATTTGCCACATGCTCGGCGACCGCCCTGGCCTGCCCCTCGGTTAGCTCATGATCCAGATACGCATGAAGATCAACCTCCGGTGGATGTTGTTCTTGAAATTCAGACATGGTTCTCCAACCTCTTTGCCAGCATTTTTCGCGCTCGAAACAGGTGACTCTTGATATCGCTAATCGGGATGCTGAGTTCGGTGCTGATCTCTGCATAGCTTAGTTCTTGAAAATGGCGTAGCTCGATCACAGCCCGATAGTGCGGGGGGAGTTCGAGAATTGCGTTCCGAATGCGAATCTGCCGCTCATGCTCGATAAGGGCTGGTTCCGGCTGAGGTGACGTGCCCTGCTCGATCCGATAATCTTCATCCTCGAGCGTGGTTGTCACCGGACGGCTGCGTTTAAGTTGATTGAGACACAGATTCGCCGCAACGCGCCGAATCCAGGGTCCGAAGGGGCGTTCCTCGTTAAAGGTCCCCAGCCGATTATGCGCGCGTAGAAAGGCATCTTGCGTCAAATTCTCCGCCTCCCCTCTCTCACCCATCATCCGCAGGCATACATTGAAAACCGAGGCCTGATAGCGCTCTACCAGCTCACCGAATGCCCTTCTCTCTCCACCCCGGGAGCGGAGCACAAGACTGCGATCGGTTGGATCATGCATATCTATACCTTACTACAGGCCTGGAGGGAGAAAGGTTGCATAAGACTTGAATAAAGAAAAGCCCCGATCGGGGCTTTTCATACAATTTGGAGTTGCAAGGTCGATCAGGGCTTGACCGAACCGTGTTCGAACAATCCACTTCGGATTTCATGCCGATTGCTGACCTGTGGCCATATTTCATGCATGAATTGGTCAATGCCCGACCATTGGAAACTGGCCCAAGTTCGGGGCGGGAAATACGTCTGTCGAATCATGTACATCGCCGCCCGTAAAGACTCCCGCTCCTCGTCCGTCAATTCCTCACCATCTGCATAGCGGCGTATCAGATCAATGCCGGGTGCTTTATTCATCTTGTTCTCAATCTCCTAACCGCAGCGCCAGTTCCATATCGTCAGTTATCGTATCTGTCGGGCTTCGGACCGAATGCGACTCATCGCTTGAGTCTCGATCTGGCGCACACGCTCGCGAGTGATGCCCAGTTTATCCCCAACCTCCTGCAGCGTATGCGACCGGCCATCCGTAAAGCCGTAGCGTAGCATAAGCACCTGCGCCTCTCGAGCAGGTAGTGCATCCAGGACATCCCGCACCTGTTGCTGCATCAGATTTTCAACCGCACTTCCCTCAGGCGATTCGACCTCCAGATCCGGAATCGTATCGGCCAGCGTTCGGTTTTCCTCGTCATCCTGCGGCAGGTCGAGCGAGATCGGGGCCTGGCTGATGTTGATCGTCTCCTGAACCAGCTGGGGAGTAATGTCTAATTCCTCGGCTAGTTCGAGATCATTCGGTTCACGACCGAGCGCCTGTGTCAGGCGGTTGCGGGCCTGGGAAAGCCTGTTAATCTCAACGCTCTTGTGGACTGGCAGCCGAATTGTGCGGCTGGTGTTATCGATGGAGCGCGTGATCGCCTGGCGAATCCACCAGGTAGCGTAGGTGCTGAAACGGTTGCCGCGCGCCGGATCGAATTTCTTCGTCGCCCGGATCAGGCCGATAATCCCCTCGTGGATCAGGTCCATGAGCGGAATGCCGCGGTTTGCGTAGCGTTTGGCTACGCTTACCACAAGCCTGGTATTGGCCATGATCAAGCGCTCTCGGGCCAGCGTACCTTCCTCAATCGCGTGCTGCAGGCGGTGGATCTCGGCTTCACTCAAACCGCCCTGAGCGATTCGGCGCCGGGCCTCGCGCGCCCGGGCGACATCCTGCGAGAGTGAAACTTCCTCTTCGGCTGTCAGCAAGGGCGTCTGGGTAATCTGCTCGATATACTCATCCCGGTACTGACGTGTATCTTTAATATCCATATCCTTTACCTGGTCCTCATCACAAACTCGGAAATATCATGCTCCATGAGTCTAAGATGGCTAATTCTAATTTAGATGATACGGCTCCAATTTATGAATTACCTTAACACCATAACCATTGTTTGTCAAGATAATATCTATATATTGGAAAGAGATGCACTGGACCTTCCACCTCACTGATCTTTAGACGCGGTGGACGGGAAGATTCTTTCGTGGACCCGGATAAGCCAAAATAAGCCATTTTCAAGTCGAGGTATAATGCCCGCAATCAGGAGGTACGATGATTGAAATAACCGCATCCGCTCAAGACCAGATCCGCAGCTTGCTCGAAGATGAAGCGCGCGCAGGGATGCTGCTCCGCATGCAGATACTCGGCCGAGGACCAGGCGGCTTTCGGTACTCGGTGCGCTTCTCCCCGCCGGATGAAATTCAAGCCGAAGACGAGATTATTGATTTTGATGGATTCCGGGTCCTGATCGATGAGCGCAGCCTGCCCGATCTTGCCGGCTCCACGCTCGATTTTAAAGAGGATTCCTTTCAACGTGGCTTTCTGATTGAAAACCCCAATCCGGTCTGGCGCGACTCAACCGCCCAGGCTATACAGGATCTGCTTGATAACAAGGTCAATCCCGGCGTCGCCTCGCATGGAGGTTTCGTTTCGCTGGTGGATTTCAAAGATGAGACCGCCTACATCGCCTTTGGCGGCGGGTGCCAGGGCTGCGGTATGATCGATGTTACTCTCAAGCAGGGGGTCGAGGTCATGATCAAGGAAGGGGTGCCGCAGGTGAAGGCAATTGTCGATACCACCGATCACGGCTCAGGATCAAACCCTTTCTTCAACAGCCAGGGCGGGCGATCTGCACTCTCCTGAGGTTCAACCCTCCTACCCGACAACATGAAAACGCCCCCTTGAGGGGCGTTTATCTTTCTTGACGGTCAGAGATGGAGGTCAAACGTCCAGGTTGCGAACCTCGCGTGCGTGTGTCTGGATGAAGCGCTTGCGTGGTGGCACGGCTGCCCCCATCAACATATCGAAGGTCCGGTCTGCAGCAGCTGCATCCTCGACGGTGACCTGGAGCAGGATGCGGTTGGCCGGATCCATGGTCGTATCCCACAGCTGGCTGGGGTTCATTTCACCAAGACCTTTGTAACGCTGCAGTGTAACCTTCTCGCCGTCGACGCCCAGCTCCTTGACGACCTGTTCTCGCTCCCCCTCGGTATAAGCATAGCGGCGTTTCTGTTTGTAATCGATCCGGTACAGTGGGGGCTGGGCGACGAACAGATGTCCTTCTTCGATCAGCTCAGGCATATAGCGGAAGAAGAAGGTCAGTAACAGCGTCCGGATATGACTGCCGTCGACGTCGGCGTCCGTCATGATGATAACCCGGCCGTACCGCAGCCCTTCCACATCGAACGTCTCGCCGATGCTCGTCCCGAGGGCTGAGATCAGGGCTTTCACCTCGTTGTTTGAGAGGATCTTGTCCAGCCGGGCTCGCTCGGTGTTGAGTATCTTGCCCCGCAGCGGCAGGATCGCCTGGAAATGCCGGTCGCGGCCCTGTTTGGCAGAGCCGCCAGCCGAATCACCCTCCACAATATACAGCTCGCATTTATTCGGGTCACGTTCGGAGCAGTCTGCCAGCTTGCCGGGAAGCGTCAGGCTCTCAAGGGCGCTCTTTCGGATGACCAGATCACGCGCCTTGCGAGCCGCATCCCGGGCCCGGGCAGAGGTCAGACATTTCTGGACGATCGCCTTGGCGGCGCGCGGGTCGTTATCGAGAAACTCGCTGAAAGCCTCGCCCATCACCTGCTGGACCTGCATCTGGACCTCGGCATTCATCAGTTTGACTTTCGTCTGGCTCTCAAACTGCGGATCGCGGTGCTTGACGCTCACAATGGCGGTCAGGCCTTCGCGTGTGTCATCGCCGCTGAAGTTGGGGTCCGAATCCTTTAACAGGCTGTTCTTGCGGGCGTAATCATTGATCGTGCGGGTGATGGCCGCCCGCAGACCGGTCAGATGCGTGCCGCCATCGACAGTGTTGATCGTATTGGCGAATGAGTAGACCGATTCGGCGTAGGCATCGGTGAACTGCAGCGCAACTTCGATCCCGATGTCGTCAACTTCCTTATCAACATAAACAACCGGGTGCAGCACTTCGCGGTTCCGATTCAGATAGCTCACAAAGGAAGTGATTCCGCCTTCGAAGTAGAAGGTCATCTCGCGCCCATCGCGCTCGTCGAGCAGGTGGATCGTCACGCCGCGCGTGACGAAGGCCATCTCACGGAAACGCTGGAGCAGGGTTTCGAAGCGGTAATCGAAATCGCCCTTGAAGATCGTCCGATCGTACATGTAGGTCGTCTTGGTCCCGGTTGCATCCTTGGGGGCTTTTCCGATGACCTCGACTGGCTTGATTGGTGCGCCACGTTCATAGCGCTGGAAGTGGACTTTTCCATCCCGCTTGACTTCGACTTCGCACCACTCGGAGAGCGCATTGACGGCTGAAACGCCGACGCCGTGCAGCCCGCCGGAAACCTTGTAACCTTCCCCGCCAAATTTCGCCCCGGCGTGGAGCACGGTCATGACAATCTCCAGTGCCGGCTTTTTCTTCTCCGGATGCATATCAACCGGGATGCCGCGGCCGTCATCTTCGACGGTTACGCTGCTGTCAGCATGGATGACGATGTCGATCGTGCTGCAGGCTCCGGCGAGCGCCTCATCGATCGAGTTGTCAACGACCTCATAGACCAGGTGGTGGAGGGCCTTGATGTCAGTACCGCCTACGTACATGCCCGGTCGGCGGCGGACTGCCTCCAAGCCTTCCAGGACTTGAATATCCTTTGCTGCGTAACTGCTCACTTTTTGAGACCGCTTTGCCACGTTGCGTTCTCCTTTATCGTCTTTGATTATATCGATTCAGAAGGTGGGTTCTTATCCTGCATCTGCTGCTGGAGAATTCTCTCCGCCAGGTCTTGCATCCATTCTCGGCGACCTTGATAGTAAGCATAGCTGGCCGAGATCAATGTCGTGCTCACAAAGGCATGCCCGCCGATCGCAAGAAGCAGGTACCACGAATTCTCACCCGGCAGACTCCACACCTGAGTCGCGGCAGTCCAGATTAGAAAGAAGGACAGCAGCAGCAAACTCATCGAGCCAAAAAAATTCCAGCGTACTACTCTCAAACTCTCCCGCATCGCTTTTCCGATTTGCATCCCGTAGCGAACCACACCCTGGGTCGTGAAGCTCAAGTAAACAGCTCCCACGAACAACAGCGGCATGCCGATGTAGAGCACTGCATCGAAAGACCCGATCAGTGCCGCTCCTAACAGGATGGTGAAAGTGAGCAGGTACCCACCTGCCGCGAGCGCCAGCAGGCGGGGAAACGCTTCACGAAAAGACGCCACCGGCGCCCCGTTCGAGTGGCCTCGGGCAATCAGGCGTAGGTATCCCGTTGCGAACGCAATGCCAACAACTGAAAACCCTAGCCAGAGCCAGATGCCGCTTTGAAGTGACGCGAGCTTTACTTCCACCGGCACCCCAAAGGGGGCAGCCGTTGCTAAACGCATCGCAAGCAAACTGGGTAAGCCGACTATCAGGCTGCCCAGCAGGCCAAAGATCATGTTAAATGGCATCCCGGCTGGCAGCGTGCTGAGTGCGCTGAACAGGTTGTAGCGAGTCGCCACATCGATAATTGCTTCCCGGTATGCAAGCAGCTGCTCGGCCACCGATGGATCAACTCCAGCAGGTGGTGTCAGACTGCTGGCTGCGAGCTGGACAATGGAAGGGATCACCAGATGCGGCCCAAGCCATAGGAACAGATCCAGCAGCACGGTTGGAAGCAATAAAAGGGGCTGCGCAGCAACCCGGTCAAAGCCCGCCACCAACGCCGCAAGGACGCTGATCGGGCGAATTCCTACGTTCTTTTCTGATGTATACACGAATACTTATTTTACCATAGCAGGCTTGCTTCTCCCAACGACCACCGGGTGTTTAAAAGTGAGATCTAATTGACCGGCTCACCTGGAGTCCGTTAAAATCGACCCGGAGCCTGCATTGATTCCGACAATTGCCATCCTGACAGATTTCGGTACAAACGACACGTACGCCGGCGTTATGAAGGCTGTCATCCTCAAGATCCAACCCGACGCCCAAATCATCGATCTCACGCATGCCATCCCGCGCGGGGATATCCGTGCTGGCGCATTCGAACTGTGGCGGGTCGCAGCATACTTACCGCCGGGATGCATCATCCTGGGGGTTGTCGATCCGGGAGTCGGAACGGAGCGCCAGCCGATCGCCTTGGACCTGGGGGATGTTAAGGCGGTCGGTCCCGATAACGGTTTGTTCAGCTACCTGCTCTTTGAGCACCAGATCCAGGGTGTTGCCCGGCTCGAGGCGCCCGAGTTCCGACTGCTAGCGGCCAGTGGGACTTTTCATGGGCGTGACATCTTCGCTCCTGCGGCAGCCCATCTAGCATGCGGCCGTGAACTGCAGGACCTGGGCCCCTCGCTGTCCGGCATCAAGAAACTCGCTGCACCAGAATTGTCAGTCCACCCCGATGGGTCGATTTCGGGAGAAATCATCCACCGTGATCATTTCGGAAACCTGGTGACCTCGATCGGGCGATTGTCCGAGGCTTCCGGCCGGATAAAGCTCAAAGACTGGACCGGTGGAGGAGTCACGCACGAGCTGGGTTTCGGCTCGAGCCGCGTGATTCTAGCTGATGGAACCCGCTTGTCCCTGGCGCGCACGTTTTCCGATGTTCCAGTTGGTCAGGCGCTAGCGTATACTGGGAGCGTTGGCCTGCTCGAAATTGCGGTTAACCAAGGTGACGCATCGCAAATGCTCGGTCTGACGATCGGCGACACGGTGCTGCTGAACGATGGAGAAGGGTGATCTATGCCTGCTTTTCGAATAGAGGGTGGCATCGCACTGAAAGGTGAGATCACGCCCTCCGGAAACAAGAACGCAGCACTGCCGCTCTTGACGGCCTGCATTCTCACGAAGGAGCCAGTTGTCTTCAAGAACGTGCCGGATATCGGTGATGTTCAGGTTATGCGCCGTCTGCTGGAAAGCCTGGGCGTTACAATCGAAACCCTGGAACCGCACACCTGGCGGGTTCAAGCCGGGCAGATCCACCAGGCGGACCTGGATCCAGAGCTGTGCCGCAGCATCCGAGCGTCAATCCTTCTCGCCGGACCGATGCTGGGGCGGGAGAGAAGCATAACTTTACCGCCCCCGGGTGGCGATGTCATCGGTCGGCGGCGGGTCGATACCCACCTGCTGGCGCTGGAAAAGCTCGCGGCCAAAGTGACCTATACCGAGCGCGAATTCAGCATGCGGGTGGAAAGTCGGCTGCAGGGGGCTGATGTCCTCTTGGATGAAGCCAGCGTGACCGCGACCGAGAACGCGATTATGGCCGCGGCCACTGCTGCCGGGACGACCGTGCTGCGCAACGCGGCTTCGGAACCACACGTTCAAGAGCTGTGTCGTTTCCTGAACAATCTCGGCGCCCAGATCGAGAACATCGGCTCGAATACCCTGAAGATAACAGGCGTCGATGAACTTCACGGTGGCGAGCACACAATCGGCCCGGATTACCTGGAGGTCGTCAGCTTTATCGGCGCGGCCGCCGTGACCCGCGGCAGCATCCGCATTCGAAACGCCGGACCGGAATACCTCGATATGCCGCGCCTCGTTTTTCAGCGCCTGGGAGTCCGATGGGAGGTTGACGGCCAGGATATCGTCGTACCCGCGGACCAAAAGCTGGTCATCCAGCCCGACATCGGGGGCAAGATCCCGCAGATCAGCGTGATGCCCTGGCCAGCTTTCCCCACCGACTTGATGAGCATTGCGATTGTGATCGCAACCCAATCGGATGGGACCGTCCTCTTCCATGACTGGATGTACGAGACGCGCATGTTCTTCATCGATAAGCTAGTCTCGATGGGCGCGCGTATCATCCTATGCGATCCGCACCGCTCTATTGTGCAAGGTCCCAGCCGGTTGATCGGCGAACAGTTGGAGAGCCCGGACATTCGAGCTGGTCTGGCCTTAACCCTGTCCGCATTGGCGGCTCATGGGACATCCTTAATTGGAAACATCGGTCAAATCGAACGCGGTTATGAACGAATTGATGAAAAACTGCACATGCTGGGCGCCCAGATCGAACGACTGCCAGATTAAGCGGTAACTTGAAGATCTGACGTGTTTCGGGCAGCTTGCCGTTGACCGCCCTTGAGCGCTGCGGTATAATCCGGCGGCTGTTCAAGAGCAACTATTCTTCGCCATTGACAAAGGGTTATCATGCCAAAGCGAACGTATCAACCGAAAAAGCGCCGCCGGATCCGGGTGCATGGTTTCCGGTCCAAGATGAGCACCCGCGGCGGTCGAAAAGTGCTGAAAGCTCGGCGCAAGCGCGGCCGGCATCAGCTGACCGTCCGAATGAACGAGCACGTCAAGAAGCTGAACTGGAAGGCGTAGCTTGCGGCCGATTCCGGTCGCAGGTCGAATTCAGCCGGCCAGGTGGATGAACCGCAGGTATCGGCTCACCAATTCGAGTGACTTTCAGCGGGTGCGGCGCACGGGAACATCTCATGCCCACCCGCTTGCCATTCTCATCGTCAGTCCTGGTGATGTCCCGGAAACCCGTTTCGGCTTTACGGCCGGACGCTCCGTCGGAAACGCAGTTCAGCGCAACCGGGCGAAGCGTTTGCTGCGGGAGGCCATCCGTCACTACCAGGCTGACATTCGCGCTGGCTGGGATGTAGTTCTGATCGCGCGTGCGCCTCTTCTGGCCGCAGGCTGGCTCGACATCCAATCCGGGATCGGCCAGTTGCTACGGAAATCTGGATTAATTGATGGTTGACCAGGAAATTACAGCCCATCTCCACGACCAGGAACCCGCGCTGCGTGATATCCCGATCCAGCTTGCGACGCTGCCACGCCTGCCAGTCCTGGCACTCATTCGCCTTTATCAACTGATTGTATCGCCGGCCCTGCCCGCAGGTACCTGCCGCTTTCAACCCACCTGCTCGCATTACAGCTACCAGGCGATTGCCAAATACGGCTTGTTCAAGGGCGGCGCACTTTCAGTCTGGCGCATCCTGCGCTGTCAACCATTCAACCCGGGCGGTTTTGACCCGGTACCTTAGGAGTTCGATGACGTTCATCAAAGTGCTTTCCAGGAATAAATGGGCTACCTTGCTGACGCTTGTCATTGCCGGGTTCGTCCTCTCCAGCTGCAGTTCTGCCAGCGCGTTAGCCGCGTCCAGCTGGCCCGGGGTGAGGGCCGATAGTGAAAATGCCTATGTTGCGTATGGCCCTTTCGTGCGGGCGATAAGCCTGCGAACCGGTGAAGAGCAATGGCATTTCCCGGCCGAGGCCGATCGAGCGGTCAGCTTTTACGCACCACCGGCAATCGACGAGGAGGGGCACATCATCGTCGGTGGTTATGACAAGCAGGTCTATTCGCTGAGCCCGGATGGTCTGAGCGCTTCCATCACCTGGACCTTTGATGGCTCCCAGGATCGAATTATCGGGGGGCCTTTGATCGCCGACGGCACGGTGTATGTGCCTTCGGCGGATCGCAAACTGTACGCGCTAGACCTAGAGACTGGCCAGCCGGTCTGGGCCCAACCCTTTGAGGCAGGTCACTCACTCTGGTCGGCACCCTTGATGAACGGTACGCACATCTATATCGCCGCGCTGGACCACCACGTCTACGCCCTCAATCCGCAGACCGGCGCGGTTGAATGGAGTGTCGATCTCGGATCTGCGGTATCCGACACCCCCACTCTGACCGATGGATTGCTTCTGTGCGGCACGTTCGAGGGCGTTCTTTATGCCCTCGATACCGAAACTGGCTCGATTGCCTGGACCTTCGAGGCTAGCGATGCTATCTGGGGCAACCCGGCCGCTGAGGGCGGGAATGCTTTCTTCGCTGATGTCTCAGGGATCGCATATTCAGTGGCGATTGCCGATGGCAGCATGAACTGGAAGCGTGATCTTCCCGGCCCGACCTCTGCGACACCGGCGATCCTAGGCGACCGGGTTTACTTCGCCAGCGAAACAAGTGCTGTAACTGCGTTGGTGATGGACAATGGCGATCCGGCCTGGCCGAGCAGCGCCACGCTAACCGGCCGGCTGCTAGCTGATCCGATTGTGACATCAGAGGGCTTACTGATCCCGGCGATGGAAAGCGAATGTGAACTGTATATGGTCGATCCTGATACCGGCGGCTCGCGCTGCTTGTTCCAGGCACAATAGGGAAAACTGAGGGCCGAAGCTTATGTGGAATACGTTCATTCTCGAACCGATGATCAATGCCCTGATCCTGATCTATCAATTTCTAGGACAGAACTTTGGTCTTTCGATCCTGCTCTTCACAGCGCTGGTGCGCTTGATCACCCTGCCCCTCACCTATCAGCAGATGCGCAGCACGATGGTCATGAGCGAAATCCAGGGATCCGATCGATATAAGAAGATGCAGGAGAAGTACAAGAACGACAAGCAGAAACTTTCCGAAGAGCAGATGAAGCTCTTTCGTGAGTTCGGCTACAACCCATTCAGCGGCTGCCTGGGCTTGATCATTCAATTCCCGATCATTATCGGCCTGTACCAGGCGATCATCCGGGCGATGGCCGCCACGCCGGCGCAGTTGTTCGATCTCTCCAAGCACATCTACAACTTCATTCCCACCGGCCTGATCCCGCTCAACAGCCAGTTCCTGTATATGAACCTCGGCCAGCCCGAGCGACTTTCCCTTTCCTTCCTGCCATTCGAGATCCCGGTTCTGACCATCCTGGTTGTTATCAGTACCTACCTTCAAACAAAGCTCACCACGCCGGCCTCGCCTGACTCGCAGGGCTCGCAGATGACCCAGATGATGGGCATCTACATGCCGCTCCTGCTTGGCTACTTCGCTTATACGCTCGCCTCCGGCCTGGCGCTGTACTTTGTGGCTTCAAACCTGCTTGGCATCGTACAAGGCCTGGTAATGCGCAGGGTGCGCGAATCAAATGCCGGAGCCAAGCCGCAGATCAGTAAGGGGTGATGGTATGACGCGAACCAGTATTGAGATGATTGCCCCCAGCATCGATGAGGCGATCGAACGCGGAGCGGCCGAATTGGGACTTCCAGTGGATGCTTTCGATGTTGAGGTGCTGGACGAAGGCGGCCGAGGTCTGTTCGGCCTTACAAACCGCCAGGCCAGGGTGCGCTTGACTGTTAAATCGGAAACCGAAAAGGTTAAAGACCGCTCGGATGAAAAGGGCGTTCGGGAATCGGTTGAAACGACACCCGGAGCCAGCGAGGATGACGCGCTTCGTATCTCGCAGGATACGGTCGAAGAGCTGCTGCAGCGGATGGGAATCGAAGCGAAAGTCCACGCCCACTGGGGCGAACCAGATGAGCCCGGGAAAATACGTCCTCTGTATGTCGATATTCTTGGGGACGACCTGAGCATTCTGATCGGCCGCCGGGGCGAGACGCTTACGGCGCTGCAGTACATTACCCGCCTGATCGTTGGCAAAGAATTAAAGCGGCCCGTTGCGGTGTTGATCGACGTTGAAGGATATCGCGCCCGACGTGAACGCCAGCTGCGCCGCCTGGCACGCCGCATGGCAACCCAGGCGATCGAAACCGCCCGCACCATGACGCTCGAACCCATGCCGGCCTACGAACGCCGCATCATTCACATCGAGCTGCGTGATGAGCCCCAGGTCGAAACCGTGAGCGTTGGCGAGGGCAATCGACGCAAAGTAACCATCATCCCCAAGCGCTGACGATTGAGGGGCGAGGTTGTCTGACCTCGCCCCTCGTTTATAATCAGCGCCATGCAACCTGATCCCTACCCACCTCAAGCTCTGCTCATCGGTCACGTTTCCAAGGATCTATCACCGCACGGCGCAACGCTGGGTGGGACGGTGTCTTTCATGGGCCTGACGCTGCACACGCTGGGCTGCCAAGTACGCGTGGTTACTTCAGCAAGCTCGGATTTCGCACTGGCTCCGCTGGCCGAATTGGATCTGGTGTGTGTTCCGTCCACAGAAACGACCACCTTTGAAAATCAATATTCCTCGGGCTGTCGCCAGCAAACTGTTTATGGACAGGCTCACCGGTTGAGCTCCCAACATATCCCACCCGCCTGGTTTGATAACGATTTGCTTGTACTCGGACCCATTGCGGATGAGTTGGAAACAGATATCGCAGTCCATGTAAAGCACAAGCTTCTGGGAATCACCGCTCAGGGCTGGCTGCGCCAGGTGGATCCCATCGGAAGAGTGGAATTATCGCCTTGGGGCGGTCTGAAGGATCGACTGCCACATCACGCCCTGGTAATCCTGAGCGTTGAAGACCTTGGTGGCACGCTCGAGCCCGCAGCGCAGATCGCGAATTGGTGCCGGGTGCTGGCGGTGACAAGCGGCGCCGATGGTGCCCGGGTATACTGGGGCGGCCGCTGCGATCACCTCCCTGCACCAGCCGCCGAGGAAGTCGATCCAACCGGCGCGGGGGACATCTTCGCGGCAGTTTTTTTCTACCGGATGATGCTTGGGGATGATCCACCTCAGGCCGCTATTTGGGCGAACCAAATCGCCTCTATCTCGGTCACACGACCTGGCCTGCTGGGCGTACCAACACCAGACGACATTCGGACGATTGAGGTGCGCGAGCGTTGAAAACGCGCAGATATACGTTCGTAAATCAAAAGGGCGGTGTGGGTAAAACCACGACCGCCATCAGCCTGGCAGCTTACCTGGCCCAGGCAGGACAGCGCGTGCTGTTGGTCGACATCGACCCTCAGGCGAACGCGACCGCCTGCCTCGGTGTGGATCACCGCGCCCTGGAACGGGATATTTACGATGGCTTGATCAACCGCGCCAGTGGAGCCGAGATCATCTTGCGCAGTCCACGCCTGGGGCTTTCCCTGCTGCCTGCCTCCGCCGCATTAGCCGGCGCGCAAATCGAGCTGGTCGATCTGCCGGAGCGCGAAAAGCTCCTACGAAAACTGCTTGAGCCGCTCGACGACCGTTTTGACTTCATCCTGATCGACTGTCCACCTTCTCTGGGTATTCTGACGTTGAACGGTCTGCTGGCAGCTGCGGATGGCGTGATCATTCCGGTCCAATGCGAGTACCTGGCCTTAGAAGGCCTGACCCAGTTGATGCTCACCCTGCAGCGTGTCCGGGGCAGCCTCTACCCAGGCTTGAATATTCGCGGCTTGGTGATGACAATGCATGATGGCCGGACGAACCTCTCGCAGGATGTCGTTAGCGAAGTGCGGTCACATTTTCCGGGGCAAGTTTTCGAGACGATCATCCCCCGCAGCGTTCGTCTGGCTGAAGCTCCTTCCCACGGCCTTCCCATCTCCGCCTATGCTCCCCACTCAACAGCCGGCCTCGCTTATGCCGCTCTGACCCGAGAGCTGCTGACCGGAGATGGAATCACCTGGGTCCCTGGCACACTAGAAGACGAGGTAGTCCATGACTAAGAAACGAGGCTTGGGTCGCGGCTTAGACGCCCTCATCCCATCATCCTTTGAAGAGCAAAGGGCGGAAGGGGTGCAGCAGGTCGCCATCGATCAGATTCGCCCAAACCCACGCCAGCCGCGGACAGCCGTTGCGGAGGCTGATCTCGAACAGCTTTCGGCATCGATTCGCGAACACGGCGTCCTGCAGCCGTTGGTCGTCCTCCCGGCGAATGCCGAGGGTAAACATATTTTGATCGCAGGTGAACGGCGCTTACGGGCGGCCAAGATAGCCGGGCTCACAAACATACCGGTAATCGTACGCGCAGCGAGCGATCGCCAGCAGCTGGAATGGGCCTTGATCGAAAACCTGCAGCGCCTGGACCTGAATCCACTTGAGGCTGCGGAAGGCTACCGCCAGTTGGTAGAAGACTTCAATCTTTCACACGAAGCCGTTGCCGAGCAGGTCGGCAAGAGCAGAACTGCCATAACGAACACCCTCCGACTGCTCAAGCTCTCGGCTCCGGCGCGTAAAGCTCTCGCCGAGAACCGCATTTCTGAAGGTCATGCCCGGGCTCTGCTTGCGCTTGGCAACGCGCAGTCCCAATCCGCCGCGCTCGAGACCATCTTGAAACAAGGTCTCAACGTACGCCAGGCAGAGGAACTGGTCCGGCGCTTGAGCGGCGAACGCCGCCAGCGTCCATCCAAGCGGCGCTCCTCTCCGGAAGAGGCGGCGCTCGAGGAGCAATTGCGCGAGTCACTGGGTACGAAAGTAACGCTCAAGCGCTCACCCAAAGGCGGCAGCCTGGTCATACGCTTTTACTCCGACGAGGAGCTGAACGCATTGGTCGAACGCCTGCTGGGAGATTCCTGATAGGGACGTGCGCTACCTGATCTTCGGCACCGGCGCAGTGGGTGGTCTCCTTGGCGGGTCCCTGGCGCTGGCCGGCCAGGAGGTCGTCTTCCTCGCCCGTCCTGCCCTGGCGGAAGCACTGCGTTCGCGGGGATTACACTTGACGGGCGATATTCCGACGCGAACCCTGCCCAACCCGCTTGTCGAAACCAATCTGCACGCTGCCCTCGCTCATGGCCGCCCGGATGTGATCCTGCTTACCGTCAAATCCTACGATGTCAAAGCAGCCGGCCGCGATCTGGCGTCCGTTTTTGAGATACCGCCGCCCGTGGTAAGCGTGCTGAACGGGATCGGGAACGAAGAGACGCTGGCCGCATGGATCGGCGAAGCCCAGGTCATCCCAGCCACGCTCACAACCGCAGTTCAAATCAGCCCGCAGGGGGAAGTGCGCGTCGAACGGTCGCGCGGCATCGGGCTCGCCGGATCGCATCCCCTGCTGCCTGCCTTGCGCCGCGAGCTAGAATCGGCCGGCATGCGCGTCCGGATGTACTCCGACCCTGCCCGGATGAAATGGTCCAAATTAATGACCAACATCGTCGCCAATGCCAGTTCGGCCATTCTTGGCTGGAGTGCAGCGCAGGTTTACCAGGATTCCGGAATCGCGCGCCTTGAAATCGAAGCCCTGCGGGAGGTGCTCTGGGCAATGCGCCGGCTCGGATTGTCACCGGTGAATCTACCGGGTGTGCCGGTCGCCTTGATGGGCCTGGGCTTGCGTCTGCCGGCTGCGTGGATCCGGCCAATCCTGGGCCGAATGGTGAGCCGTGGGCGGGGCGATAAAATGCCATCCCTCCACTACGATATCGGACGTGGCAAGTCCGAAGTAGCCTGGTTAAACGGGGCCGTCCTGCAGGTTGATGAGGCCGGCGGCAAGAACACCCCGGCTAATGCTCTCCTCTTTGAGACCATGGCGCGGCTTGTCGAGGATGGCTCTGCCGCACCCTCCTTTTCAAATCATCCTGCCCGATTGATCGAGCTCGCCGTGCGGCGCGGTGTCCAGGGGATGGAGCGCTATTCCCCGGTACCTTGACCCTGGAAAGTGAGTATAATCCGAACGCAAGCTGGGGTCGGTTGGGAGGTACTCCGATGGATCTTGAAGGTCGAATCGCCGTCGTCACAGGCGCCTCACGCGGCATCGGCCGGGCAATCGCGCTTGAACTCGCCCGGCGAGGGGCGAGCGTGATCGTGAACTACAATACGAGCCCGGACGATGCTGAGGCTGTCGTTGCCGCGATTCAGGATTTGGGATCTGAAGCCCGCGCTCTGCAGGCTGACGTGAGCACTTTGGAAGCTGCGACCGGCCTGATCAAGGCCGCGATCGAAACCTACGGTGACCTGCATATACTCGTCAACAATGCCGGCATCACACGTGACGGCTTGATCATGACCATGGGCCAGGCAGAATGGGAGCAGGTCATCCAGACCAACCTGGGATCGACGTTCTACTGCTCGAAAGCCGCCGTTCGCCACATGATGCGCAAGCGCTACGGCCGCATCATCAACATCAGCTCCATCTCGGGCATCATGGGCAATGCCGGTCAGACCAACTATTCCGCTTCAAAAGCTGGACAGATAGGCTTCACAAAGGCACTCGCTCGCGAGGTTGCCTCGCGCAACATCACGGTGAACGCTATCGCCCCTGGCTTTATCGAGACCGATATCTGGGCCACCGTTCCCGAGGACATTCAAGCCAATATGAAGGACATCATCCCGTTGGGAAGAATCGGCCAGCCTGAGGAGGTCGCTCAAGCTGTTGCATTCCTGGCGTCCGATCAAGCCGGGTATATCACCGGTCAGGTTCTGAATGTCGATGGCGGAATGGCGATGTAGATGGGAGCAAACGCAATGGATGCGAAGGAACAGGAAAACAGAGACCGCGCCCCCGGGACGACAACCATGGCCCCGGGTGTACTGGTTACGCTAGCCCGCCTTACAGCCCTGGCCGTTCCCGGTGTTGCCGGGTTGGCGGCTACCCCCAGAGGCGTCAATCGATTCTTGCGACGCAGCAGTGGGGAAGGTGTCCGGATAGAAGTCGAGGGTGATTCTGTCTGTGTCGACCTGTATTTAATCCTCGATCAGGACACGAACGTCCGTGAGGTCAGCCGAAAAGTCCAGGCGGAGGTTGCACGCGCGATCGAAGACATGATCGGCATGGAAGTGCAGCGGGTTGATATTCACATTGAAGATATCGAGTACCCGCAAACACCGGAGGAGTGAGCGACAGCCAACCTGATGAAACGCGAGCGGCGACGGGTCCGTAGTCTTGCACTCCAATCACTCTACGAGGTGGACACGGTCAGCCATCTGCCGGAGGCGGTCATCGCCCGGCATCTCGAAAACAACCCCGGGCTGAGTGATGAAAATATCGACTTCCTGCGAACACTCGTCTTCGGAGTGATCCAGGTTGCACCCCAGCTGGATGAATGGATCGCCAACAGCGCTCCCGAATGGCCTGTAGACCAGTTGGCAGTGCTCGACCGCAACATCCTGCGCATGGCGCTCTGGGAATTGGCAGTGTCGGAAGAAACCCCGCTCAAAGTTGCGATTAATGAGGCTGTCGAACTGGCTAAACGCTTCGGTTCAGATAGCTCCCCGCGCTTCATCAACGGCGTGCTGGGCACGCTGGCCAAGCGCGAAAAAGAGTTGAGACAGTACCTGGAGCTCTCGGCAGAGTAATACTATGGATATCTTTGGGATCGGTGCACCGGAGCTGGTTTTCATCTTGATCATCGCCCTGATCGTCGTCGGTCCGCGCGATCTGGGCAAAGTTGGCCGCCAAATTGGCCGTTTCTTGAATCAAATGTACCGCTCCGAAAGCTGGAAGACGCTGAACGAAGCCTCGCGCACGCTGCGTACACTTCCAAACAGGTTGGCGCGCGAGGCGGCATTGGAAGAACTCGATGAGACCGTCAAGGAGCTCAAACACGCAGGCGAGCAAGCGAAGGCAGATGCCTCCAAGCCGCTGACCGATGTCACACAGGGATTACGGGCCTGGACCCCTGGCAGTAGCGCTGCAGAACAAGCCAATCGAACCAGTGAGGAAAAGACCTCGGTAGAAGCTTCCGAGAGCGAAACCCCGCCCGATAAGGGTTCTAAGGAATGAAAGCAGCACTGCGAAGAATCGGGCGGGTTCTCAGCGCGCCTATCCGACTGCTCACACGGCCATTCCGCGCGCTGCGTGACTTCATCAATTACGAACCCGATGAAACCCCGATCGGCGAGGTCTTCGTCCGCACGGTCGAACACCCGACGGTGCTCATCGATCACCTCGAAGCGCTGCGCGGGCATGTTCTGCGTTCGATCGCCGTATTGGTTGTCACGGTTCTGGTGAGTACGATCTTCACCCGCCAGGCAATCGAGTTTCTCGCCCGTCCAATCGGCGGCCTGGAAGCGCTGCAGGCGATCGAGGTCACCGAATCGCTGGGCGCATTCATGCGAGTGGCGCTGCTGTGCGGCATCGTTATCGCCATGCCCTATATCGGGATGGAGGTGTTTGCCTTCCTCAATCCCGGGCTGCGGCGGCGCGAGCGGGTCACGATCCTGGTCATTATCCCGGTCGCAACGCTCCTGTTCCTGCTCGGAGCAGCGTTCGCTTACTACATCATGTTCCCGGCCGCACTTCCTTTCTTGCTCAACTTCCTCGGGATCAGCGCCGCCATCCGCCCCGCCAATTACATCCGCTTTGTGACTGGCCTTATGTTCTGGATTGGAATCGCCTTCCAATTCCCGATCATCATTTACGCCCTGGCCGCCCTGGGGATCGTAAACGCCGGTTTGCTCATCCGGGGCTGGCGCTTTGCCATTCTCGGCATCGCCATCCTGGCTGCGGCGGTAACGCCGACGGTCGACCCAGTCAACATGGGCCTGGTCATGCTGCCGATGATCCTGCTCTATTTCATCAGCATCGGTCTGGCCGCGATCGCCACCCGGCGCAGGAAAAAAAACCAGCCCGAAGAAACCTGATCATCATAACTTTACGGTAAGGCACCTCTTTCGGTGCGGTTTCAAAGCTGCCGCGCAGCTGTTTTTTGCCCCCCACTCCCGACCGGAGTACAATCCCAGGATCATTGCCGGATTGCAAAAAGGAGATTGATATCCATGCGTCCTGTCTACGCCGTCTCTGGCGGGGTTTCAAAATTCGCAAAAGCCCGGCCGGATAAGACTTTTCAAGCGGTCTTAAAGGAAGCTTACGACTATGCCATCGATGATTTGGGGCTGGATTTCCCAACCTTCACGGCACTTGTCGACGGCGCAGTCGCTTCCTACTTTTCGGATCACTTCACACGCCAGTTGATGGCGGGCATTATGGCCCAGGATTACCTGGGGCTGTGCCCGAAGCCGGGACACCGGGTCGAAGGCGGCGGAGCAACTGGCGGGCTATGCTTCCAGGAAGCCTGGAAAGCGATCGCTTCAGGCCACATGGATATCTGCCTGGCCTACGGCTTTGAAACCATGAGCCATGTCGAGACCTGGAAGGGCAATGAGTTTATCGCACTGGCCTCGGATGTCTCCTGGGACTACCCGGTGGGCGGTTTCTATTCCGGGTATTACGCCATGATGGTCACCCGCCACATGAAAGAATTCGGAACGACCGTCGAGCAGATGGCGAATGTCTCGGTCAAGAACCATATCAACGCATACCACAACCCCTATGCCCAAAAGCGCAACCGCTACACGATCCAGGACGTCCGTGAGGCTCCGATGGTTGCCTGGCCGCTAACCCGGCTGGATATCTGCGTCATGTCCGATGGGGCCGCAGCCACGATCCTGGCCTCGGAAGCCGGGCTTGAAAAACTGAGAAAGGCCGGTGCTAGCGTCGCCGACCCGCTCGTACGCGTGAGCGGGATCGGACGCGGGACGGATGCGATGCGCTTGTCAGATCGACCGCATGTGGATTACGAAACGTTCATTCGCGATTACGCTACCGGCCAGGAAAAAGACGACGACGAGACCTTGAGCTACTACAAGAAGTTGTGGGACCACGGTACGCGCTACCCGGGCGTGCATTCGTTCCGTGCAGGCCGCACGGCCGGTAATATGGCCTATAAGCAAGCAGGCATCACCGATCCGCTGCACGAGCTTGACTTCGTCGAGCTTCACGATGCCTACACGTCGAGCGAAATTCAAACCTATGAGGATCTTGGCCTGTGCCGCTATGGTGAAGGCGGTCCCTTCGCCGCTTCCGGGAAGGCGCACATGCCCGGCGTTGATTACGGCATGAAATTACCTGAAAAGCCAATTTGCCCGGTCAATCCCTCCGGCGGTTTGATCGCCTGCGGCCATCCGGTCGGCGCGACCGGATTGATGCAGGCCGTGTTTGCGATCTGGCAGCTGCAGGGCACAATCAAGAAACACTTCGATGACACAAAGCTGCAGGTGAAGGACGCCAAGCGCGGGGCAATCCATTCCCACGCTGGCACCGGCACCTATGTGACCGTCACCATCCTGGAGCGGGAGGAGTAATCATGGCGAAATTTCCAAAGCAGCGCCCGGAGACCCTGGGCGGATACATCGTCCACGGTGTCCCGTTCCCCGTAGAGACCGACCCTGATTCGCTCGCGTTCCTGAAGCGTATGACCCCACTGCAGATCGAGCAGGATTACTCGATCACCTACCTGCACTCCTATGGCCAGGATAGCCCCTGGTTCGCGGCTGCCAGCAACAAGCACCTGCTGGCGACGCAGGAAGCCGATAGCGGATATACCTACGCCACGCCGCGCGGTCACGATATGTACAGCGGCGAGGAAACGCGCTGGATCGATATCACGGACCGCCCGGCGAAGATCCACGCCTTCACGGTGTGCTTCTTCGGATCGGAGGAATTCCTGCCTGAAACACCCTATGTCCTGGCGTTGATTGAGTTTGAAGATGTCAACACGCTCTTCCTGACACGTGTGCTGGGCTTAGATCCGCAGGCTGCATCGCTGGATTGGATCGGAATGCCGGTCGAACCGAAGTTCCTGCGGAACAGCAAGCTCAAACCGACCGACGTCTACTTCGTTCCGGCCTGAATTGATGCTGATCGGCGGGAGTGCGTAGGTATTCTCGCCGCCGAACGATCTCTTTCTCGGACCCGTATTTGCACCCCGGAAGAGGCTGACCAGCGTGCCAGAGACACTTTCGATCGACAATCCAAATCTGCAGCTCGCCCGCAGACGCTTACAGCGCACGCAATGGCTGTGGGCGCTTCTGCTCGCGGCGATGGGATCGCTTGCCTTTGGTGTGCTGCGCCCTGAACACCCTTTGTCCTTCGTTCCCTGGGTAATTGCAGCGGTTATGCTGGCTATTGAACCACAACCCATCTTACTGGCTCTGGTAGCCATGATCTGGGCTCTCTCGCTCGCAAACCTAGCCCCGGGCGTCGCCGCCCTGCTTGGTTCTGATCCCCTGACGATGCTCTTCGATACCAGCACGCTAGAGACATTGGTGCTGATCTTCGTCCGGTTGGTCATCGTCGTGACCGCGATGAATCAATTCCTGCTCTACCGTATGCTGTATGGAACTCAGGCCACGCAGGGTCTTGATGACAGCCTGCCTTATATTCCGGAGGTTGTCGCCAACCGGTCAGATGGCTACTCACGATCTGCAGCCATCCTGGGCTTGGTCAGCGTCCTGGGTGATATAAGTGCAATCCCTCTTGCGGTGCGCGGGTTTGGAATGCTAGCTTTGAGTCTTTCCTTGAGCTGCGCTATTTTCGCCATTGGGCTCGGTGTCGGAAGCGCCTTCTCGCCAACGACCAGGCGGTCAACTGCGCTGCTGGGAGTGGGACTGGGCGCCTCAGCCTATTTAGTTGCCATTGCCCTCGGCAGCATGATCTGAGTCGGCTGTGGATCTCACAAGAACCCAGATCCATCAACCCCGCCATCTGGACCCCGGCCCACCACAGGCAGTTTACGTCGTTCGCCGGAAACGCCTGCGCCAGCGCTCATTATTGATCGTCCTCAGCCTGCTGGGGACTCTCGCAACCCTTGGCCTCGCAATCTACCGTTGGAATTTCGCCTACATGCGTTTTGGTCCGGCTGTTGTCTGGCGCTGGACAAGCCCCTACCTGACCGCAGCAATCATCTTGCTCGCGTTTGCCACGCTGCAGGGGTGGTTGAGGCGGCGGGAACGCAGGCACCAGGTTTCAACGCATCAGCGTGGCCTGGTGCTGCGGGACGGGAGAAAAGTCCTTTTCGTTCCCTGGGGCTCGATCGACGGGTTGCGCATTGCCGTAGTTCGCTACGGGCTGCCGGGATGGATCTGGGGCGATCGATCCCAGCTCACACTGGATACGAATGATGGTGCCCACCACCGATTCACAGGCGCGCTAACCGACCTGCATTCCTTGATCGACGAGATCAAGAAACAGGTCTTCCCCAGGCTGCTCAAGAAATACCGCAGCCAGTTCGAGGGACACCAGACGCTCGAATTCGGTCCGATCCAGCTGCTGCCTGAGGAGTTGAAGATCCGTAGAAGAAGCATCCCCTGGAAGAACATACGCGAAGCTGATATTCAAGGTGGCCGATTCGAGATCAAGTACGAATCGAGCCGTGGAGAGATAAGCAGGAAACTACCGGTGCGAATTGTGCCTAACGCCGATTTGTGTAAACAATTAATCGAGAGTATCGAGATGAAACCATGATTAAAGATCGAATCGTTCCGGTGTTGACGTTGGTGCTTGTGCTGCTGGTTTCGAGCTGCTCATTCGCCTCTCCTTTTGCGGCGAGAACTCCGCCCGCAACGAACCCGCTCGAACAAGGCACTTCTCCCGAGCCGGCAGCGGAAGCCACCTTTGAAGTCATTCCTCCTGCAGGGACGGATCAGGATGCTTCCCTCGAGCTCGAACTGCTCGATCCAGTTACCGGATTGGATTACAACGCCTACCGTGTTCCACTCGATCGCCTCGATAATGGTCATTACCAGGCCACGCTCACTCCGCAAGTTGGTTCCCTTCTAACCTATCGCTACATACGCACCTCGCCAGCTAGCGCGATCGAGGTCAGCACCAGTTTCGAACCCGTTCATACGCGAACCGCCTATATCCCCGGCCCAATCCATTTGACCGACATCATCGCTGGTTGGTCGGATCAACCGTACAGCGGTCCGACAGGGCGTATCCTAGGCCAGGTGTCGGATGCCCTGACAGGCGAGCCGCTAGTCGATAGAGTCATCACCGCCGGTGGGCTTACGACCTACAGTGACGGGCAAGGGTTTTTCCGCCTCGATGGCCTGGCGCCAGGGATGCACCATATAACGGTCTTTAGTCCTTCCGGTTCTCACGTGCCTGTCCAGCAGGGTGCGATAATCGCTGGGGACGCCTCCACACCGGTTGAGCTTTCGATGCAGCCCGCAGCTCCTGTACAAGTTACGTTTGAACTCACCGTTCCAGCCGATACCCCAGCGGAAGCATCGGTGCGAATCGCAGGCAACATAATGCAGCTCGGCAACCGCTTTACGGATCTCTCCGGGGGAATGCGGACCTCGATCACTCACATGCCCGAGATGGTGCGGGTCGATCCATCGCATTTCCTGGCAATCCTGCAGTTATTCGAGGGTACGGATCTGCACTACAAGTACACACTCGGCGACGGATTCTGGAACGCCGAGCGGGGCGATCAAGGTGCGTTCGTCACCCGGCAGGTGGTCCTTCAGGGGCGCGAACCGATCTTGAGGGATGAAGTCCAAAGCTGGAGCGTCGATGGCGGTCCTGCCCTCCACTTTGACCTCAGCATACCCGGCAGCACACCCCCCGGCGAGGGCGTCGCCCTGCAGTTCAAGCCCGGTCAGTGGTTCACGCCGCTGGCAATGTGGCCTGTGGGAGGTGACCGATATGAGTATGACCTTTTCGCTCCGCTCAGCTTTGAAGGCGAGGTCGGCTACCGCTACTGCCGCTCATTAGCCTGCGGCAGCGCGGACGACCACGATACTGCCGGCATCGATCCAGCCGGACGCCCGGCTCCCGACCCCGCAGCAGGAGCAACGCTCCAGGATCAGGTCGAGAGCTGGCAGTGGTTTGAAAGCGAGCTTGATCCCGGGCAGGTCGTTGCCGTCCCTGCCTCTCCCCGGTCCGGCTTTGAAGCCGGGATTGACCTGCTTCCAAATTACCGTCTTGACTGGGAGCGAAGCATGCCAGGAGCGCTGGATGATATTGCCGCTTCCAACGCCAGCCTGGTCACATTCAGTCCGCGCTGGCAAGTTTCCCAGCTGAACCCATTCCCCCTCTTTACACTCAATCCGGCACAGGCACCGTTTGACACAGAGCTGAAGAACTGGATCGATCTTGCTCATCAAAAGGGTCTGCAGGTGGCGCTGCGCCCGGGACTTGCGCTGGATGGCGCTGAAGGTGAAGCTTTCTGGCGGGCCGGGGTGCGTGATCTGGCCTGGTGGAAGATCTGGTTCGAAGGATACCGCGCCATGCTACTCAGTTATGCGAGGCTGGCAGCAGCCGCGGGCGCCGAACAGGTCGTGATCGACCTGCACTCCATCGCAGCCGCGCTGCCGGCGGGTACCCTGCCAGACGGCAGTCCTTCCGGCGTCCCCGGAGATAGCGAAAATTCCTGGCGTACGTTGATCAGCGAGCTTCAGGAGCTCTATCCTGGCCTGCTGATCGGAGAAATTGAAATCGGTGCCGAGAGTCAGACACCTCCCCCATTCCTGGATCAGTTCGACCGGGTTCGTCTCTACTGGCATGCACCGCTGACGGATGACGCGGCAATCAGTTTTGACCAGCTGCAGGAACAGACACGTATCCTGCTCGAGGCTTCCCTCGCCAACCGGGCATTGGCGCAGATCCCGGTTGTGCTGAGCGTCGAATACCTCTCCGTTCAGGACTCCGAGCTCGCCTGTCCACCCGCCCCAGACGGCAGGTGCCGTCCGGCCTCGGACTTCATCCAGGGTGCGGTCGTGGATCCCGATCTGGGAGTCGATCTGCAAGCCCAGGCGTGGGCAGTCAACGCCTTGCTGCTGGCAGCGCAGTCCCAGCCGCAGCTGGGGGGGGTTTCGGTGCGTGGCTATGACCCGGGACCGGTCCTACACGATAAGTCAGCTTCCGTGCGAGGCAAACCAGCAGAGGACATCGTCCGCTACTGGTTCGCACAGCTCGTCCCGTAGGTGCAGCCCGGGAAGGGCCATTAGCCCCCCCTGGGGGTGGCAAGAAAGGCAGACGGTATTGAGCCGGTCAGAACAGCTCTTCGGGGGACCCACCGTCTGGTGGCCGACGGCAGACCGAATTGAACAGGCCCATCTCACCCAGTTCATGTCTGCCTATGGCGTGGCTGACTATAGTGAGCTCATGCTGCGCTCCACCCGTGATGTGCCCTGGTTTACGGCCTCCCTGCTCGACTACCTCGGGATCGAGTTTCAAACACCGTACAAGGACGTCCTCGATCTATCAGCTGGCATCGCGCTGCCGCTTTGGTGCATCGGAGGCCGGCTGAACATCACAACTAGCTGCCTCGAAAAAAACTTGCGACTTGGCCGGGGAGACTCTCCCGCGCTGCGCTGGGAGTCCGAATCCAATCAACCCATGCAGCTCTCCTACAGCGAGCTGACCCATTCGGTCAACCAGGTCGCGAACGCACTTCGATCGCTTGGGCTCGGCAAGGGCGATGTCATTGCCCTTTACATGCCGATGGTGCCGGAAATTGTGGTTGCGCTGCTGGCAATCGCCCGGATCGGCGGCATCATCCTGCCGCTCTTCTCAGGCTACGGAGAACGAGCCGTGGCAACCCGGCTGCAAGACGGTGGTGCGAAAGCGCTGTTCACGGCGGACGCGTTCCAGCGGCGAGGCCAAATAACTCCCATGAAGCCCGTCGCCGATCGAGCACTGCGTGATCTGCCGCAGGTCGAGGCAGTCATCGTTCTCCGCTACCAGGATCTGACGATCGAGATGCAGGCTGGGCGAGATTACTGGTGGCATGAACTGATTCCGGCTCAGGATTTGAGCGCGGTCCCGGAAGATACGGCAGCCGAAGATACGCTGATGCTTATCTACACTTCTGGGACAACAGGCCGCCCGAAGGGTGCCGTTCATACGCACTGCGGCTTTCCGGTCAAGGCCGCCCAGGACATGGCTTTTGGCACGGATGTGCATGCCGGCGATGTCATCTACTGGATGACGGATATGGGCTGGATGATGGGCCCATGGCTGGTGTTCGGTGCGCTGCTCCTCGGCGGGACATTCATCCTTTACGATGGCGCACCAGATTTCCCCAGGCCCGACCGGCTCTGGGAACTGTGCGAACGGCATGCAGCCAATGTGCTCGGCCTTTCGCCGACCCTGATCCGGTCGCTGATGCCGCTCGGCCTAGACCCGGTCCGCACGCACGACCTCGGGAAAGTGCATACCTTTGCCTCTACCGGCGAGCCATGGAATCCCGGCCCATGGATGTGGCTCTTCGAACAGGTCGGTGGCAGCCAGCGCCCGATCGTCAATTATTCAGGAGGCACTGAAATTTCGGGTGGGATTCTAATGGGCAATCCGCTCCTACCGCTTAAACCATGCGCTTTCTCAGCACCCTGCCCGGGGATCGCTGCGGATGTCTTCGATGAAGATGGGAAACCGCTGCGCGGCCAGGTGGGCGAATTGGTGATCAAGGCGCCCTGGATTGGCATGACACGCGCCTTCTGGCATGATCAAGAGCGATACTTGAAGACCTACTGGTCGCGCTGGCCGGAGGTCTGGGTTCACGGCGATTACGCCGCCATCGACGGTGATGGCGCCTGGTACATCCTCGGCCGATCGGATGACACGCTCAAGATTGCCGGCAAACGCCTCGGCCCGGCAGAGGTCGAGTCGATTGTCGTCGAACATCCCCAGGTCGCTGAAGCCGCAGCTGTCGGGCTGCCAGACGCGATCAAGGGCAGCCGTCTGGCGATCTTCTGCGTGCTCGTCCCGGGCGCGGTGGGCAACCCCGAGCTTGCAGATGCGATTCGAGGTCACGTGAGGGCTGCGCTGGGCAAGCCGCTCACACCACAGGTTGTCCACTTCCTCTCTGATCTTCCCAAAACGCGCAATGCGAAAGTCATGCGGCGCATGATCCGGGCTGCCTATCTCAGCCTCGACCCGGGCGACACTTCAGCGCTGCTCAATCCCCAACTGCTGGAGGAGATTCAAGCCCTGGGTAATGCACGTCCAGGGCAGGATTCACATACCTGATGGGGACGAATATCCCTTATACCTGGTGCTGGAGGGACCTACCAACACCAGGTCAGGTGCGGCACAATTTCTGCGAGCCTGCTCGAAGTGGCTTGGACGAACCAGGAGAATCCAGCTCATGGACTTTGAACTGAATGAAGAACAGCGAATGTGGAAGGTAACCGTGCATGAATTCTGCGCCGAGCAGGTCAAGCCGGCGGCCGCCGAGTTCGATGAGAAGGCTGCGCTGAACGAGGCCGCATTCGAGAAGATGGCCTCGCTCGGACTGCTGGGGATGAATATCCCGGAGGCCTATGGAGGTTCCGGCGTGGATGCGATCAGTGCCGCGCTGGCGATCGAAGAATTAGGCTGGGCCGATGGTGGAACAGCGCTTTCGGTGGCCGCCCATAACGGGCTGGGCTGCGCCCCGATCACCAATTTCGGAACCGAGGAACAGAAAGCTCGCTGGCTTCCGGGATTAGCGCGCGGAGATGGCCTGGGAGCCTTGGCCTTGACGGAACCTGGTGCCGGCTCGGACCTGGTGGGCGGTGTCCGTACACACGCCTCGCTCGAAGGCGAAAGCTGGGTCATCAACGGCAGCAAAGCCTGGATTACTAATGCCAGTCACGCCTCGCAGATCATAACATTCTGCCGAACAGCTGACGGAGCCGATTCGAGTTCCTTCAGCCTGATCGTCGTCCCGACGGATGCGGACGGGCTTCACATCCACCCGGGTGAGAAGAAAATGGGCGTGCGCGCCTCGCCAACCCACGCGCTCACGTTCGAAGACGTACGGGTGCCGCAAGATCATCTCCTAGGCAAAGCGGGAGATGGCCTGTACCAAACCCTGCAAACCCTGGATGGCGGGCGAATCAGCATCGGTGCGCTGGCGGTCGGGTTAGCCCAGGCAGCGCATGAAGAATCGATTCGCTACGCGAAAGAACGGCAGGCCTTCGGCAAACCGCTCTCTGACCACCAGGCAATCCAGTGGATGATCGCCGACGCTGCGACGCAGATCGAAGCCGCCCGGCTGCTGGTTCTGCGCGCGGCGTGGTTGAAAGAGAGAGGCGACTTCTTCAATCGTGAGGCGGCGATCGCCAAGCTCTATGCGACCGAAATGGCGGAAAGCGTGGCCCGCAATGCGATCCAGATTCTCGGCAGCTATGGGTACAGCCGTGAGTATCCAGTCGAACGGATCTACCGTGACGCCCGCCTGATGACGATTGGAGAGGGGACGAGCGAAGTGCAGCGCATGGTCATCGCCCGGCGAGAACTCGGGAGCGAGTAACAGCTGAGGGCATGCAATAAAAAAGCAGCGGCCGTGGCCGCCTCTTTTGATACCGGATATTCCTACTGCGAAATTTGCTGCAGCGCGGGCTCGAGATCCTGAGCCGTCACCCTGCCCAACCACTGCTGGACAATCTGACCCGTGCCATCCAGGAGAAAAAGGTTGGGCTGGACCCGGTAACCCAATTCCCGCTTGAACGATGTTGTTGCTGGATCGTCAATGTTGAGATAGACAAATCGAACTTTCCCTGCGTACTTAGCCTCAAGCCCATGCACGATGGGCGCAATTGCTTTACAGGTCGGTCACCAGAATGCAAAGAACTCCACCAGCAGCGGGCCTCCCGAGGCCAGCTCCACCGTGGCTGGATCAGTCGCCTCCAGGGCTGACTTGACCGCCACCAACGTCGGCGCAGAAGGCTCGGCTTGCGTGGCGCCTGGTGCGGCTGTGGTCTCCATCTGTGCCGGAGCTTCAGAAGCCACCCCTGGTGCCGCCGCTTGCTGTGTTTGCGGCGCAACCGGTGCTCCCGGCGAGCAGGCTGCAAGGACGACCAACCCAACCATGACCGTCCATGCCCCTTGGCGTCTTGATCGCATTTCACTCCCCTATCAATTCAATCGGATTTCTTGCTGCCTGCGATTATAGACGCTGATTATTAAATGGATCTTACGGAAGATATCCACGCGATCCAGGCGCCAGGGAAATTCAATCGGGAAGGTTTATAGTCCGTTCGTAGAGCAGCAGGTCCTGATCCGTCCAGACCTTCTGCTTCATTAACGTAATGAAGGCTCGCCGGTAATAGAGCCGGACATTAACGGTAGGTCCCTCATGACCCGTCCCATCAAAAGTATATTCCGTACGGTCCGTTTCGAAAGGCTCCAAGCGAGTGTCCTCAACAACCTCGGTAGGGTTCCAATACGCGCCGCTGGGTGAGATGCCAGTCCATTTTTCACGCAGGATCAATGCAAACCCGCTCCCCGGCATACCGGCGTAAAATCCTTGTTCAGGATCACCTATCCCGGCCCAAGCCGGTATTGTGGGTCCGTCAATCAGATCCAACGCCACGCCTTGAGCGTCACGGACATCGACGACGAGGATCAACTGGCGCAGCGGGCTGTCCGTGGGATATTTGTGGCCGGTGTTGTCACTGACCAGCTCGACCTGCACTGACAGGTTCTCCCCTTCCCGATTCGCATCCGCATGGAATGAAAGGCCCTGCCGCAGGAATTCAGGGTCGCTGCTGCCAAGCATTCGGTGGCTGAAAATGCTCGCTGGATCTCGCTGCAACCCACCGGCGGAGGTAAGTGCAAACTGGCTGGCGCCGGTGTGCGGCATATGGCAATCCTGGCAGGTGCGGCCCGTGGACGGATCGCTGTAAGGGCTTTCAAGCCATTCACCGAAGGAGTTGTAGATCACGGTATCCCAGAAGACACCGTAGTGGCATGCGGCGCAGAAGGAGCTTTCGGTCTGGAGCTCGGAGAAGGTGTCCTCACCGGGTGCCACGTCATCCAACGGACCGGCGAAGAACTGGTGGCCTTCGAACGGTCGGCGGAAGGACATCGAGAGCACGCCGGGCATGTTCGGGTAGGGAAGCCCCACCTGCGGGTCGAGCTCAACGCTCCACAACTTGTGGCAAAAATCGCAGGGCACGCCCTCCGCTTCAACACCGCTAACGCCCTCCGGATCGACGCCGTAGGCATCATTAGCAGCTGCTGCTGGAAGATGGCAGGCACCGCAGTTGCCCGCTGTCCCCGGAAAATCCAGCTTGTAGCCCGGTCCGAAGTATGGCTGGTCCGGATCAGGAGGGAGCGGAAAAGTGCCGTAGTCTCGGGAATATGCGTAGCGTGTGGGTGGGCTTTGCTCACCTGCGAGATTTGTGCCGTAATACATCGTCAGGAAGCGCGGGTTGGAGGCCGTTTGAGAGTGTGCATCCTGCTGCCACTCATCCGCCGGCAAGAGGAGATCGATCCCGGCCGAATTTCCGCTGTGGCAGGCTGCGCAGCCCTGGTCCTCCCCTGCTCCAGCCCGATAGAAAGAAGGCAGCCAGGCATACTCCGGGTTGTCCTGGCCTGAATGTGCCTGGAGTTCGATGACGACCTCCCGGTCGCCCGGCATCGCTTGAACGGGGCCGGCGCAGAAATACCCCTCCGCCCAGCCCGTCAAGTCCACTTGTCCTGGACTTAACCCCTCCAGGCTGAGCCTGAATTCGCCGTGCGCGTCGGTCTGGCCGAAGCGGTCCGTTGCCTGAAGGCGCACGACCGCCCCGGGTACCGGACCGGTCTTGTCGATCACAATTCCGGCGATGGTCATTTCATCTGGTGCAGGGTGATCGGTAGCTGTGAACGTTGCCTGTGGGACAGTTGCTGTCGACGAGCCCGGCCTCACCGCTGGGCTCTCTCTCTCGATACTGCACCCGGAACACAGCATAATGATGGTAGAGGTAAGTACAAGCTGCAGTGCATGTCTGGTGATGCGATTCGTACTCGCCTCCAATCAGCGTCCGAACGGGGATTGCCGGGCGGCCAGGTTAACGTCGGCACTGCCAGTCGTCTCGTTCATGCCCGGCTTTCCTGCCTCCGCTGAACGGACATACGTTAACCCTTCCGCCTGTGCGTTGATATCCAAATCAGGCCAAGCGAAAAGGTCAACGGTAGGTAGCTGCCGGGGCACCAGCCGCCCTTCTGCTCCATTGGGCTGGAAGACGGTTCGACTTCCGACGGAGAGACCGTCGTCGCAGTTCGTTCCGGGCTAGTAGCTTGTGAAGCCCGCGACGGCATTGGCGCTTCGCCGGTCAGGTCGAGCCGGTAGACCCCCCCTCCTGCGCTCCCAGCATAGATATGGAGCCCATCACCTGAGATCGATAGGCCACGGATGTTTCGGATTTCGAGCCCCTGTGAAAGAGGGATCCAGGAGTTCCCGTGGTTGGTGCTGACAAAGACACCGGAAACCGTTGATGATGCATAAATAACGCCGGTACGGAAAGGGTCTGGTTCAACCGTAAATACGGGTTCGTTTGGATCCATGCCTGCCGCGGCTTGAGCCCAACTCGCCCCACCATCGGTGCTGCGGTATACCCCACCCGGAGTAGCTGCGGCATAGATCAATTCGGAGTCGGCCGGATCGAGATCGACGTCATAGACAATCGGGGATTCGAGCCCGGTCGGAATCACTGACCAGTCGATCACCGGCACATTGCCCGTCACCCGGTCCAGATCGGATAAATAGACCCAGTTCTCACCGTCGTCCTCGCTGCGGTACAGGCCGGCAGCCGTTCCGACATACAGCCTGCCCGGATGCTGTGGGTCTGCTTCAAGGCTCAAGGTTGCGTATGGATCCCAGGGCACACTTTGCTTTTCCCAACTTGCTCCACCATCTGCAGAACGGTAGAAACCCGATGTCGGCACGCCCAGGCAGCGCTCCCATACCCCTTGCGGACAGTTCGGGTTGGCATACCCGGCGAAAATCACCTGGCTGTCGGCGGATGACACACCGATCGCTTCGATTTGCATGCGGTCATCGATGATGAGCCCTGCATCCCGTTCAGCCTCGATATCGGCCAGCGGCGTCGAGATCCAATCCGGTGAGCCGATCGCACCTGCCCACAGCTCAACCGAGCCGCCCAGCAAGTGAGCTCCCTGCCCCAAATTCGATGGCAGGAGCGCATAGGTTTCGAATTCCGGCACCGGAAGCGGTTTCCAGCTTTGTCCCCCATCAAAGCTAGAGAAATTCTTGGCCATCACCCTGGCTGGATCCTGGGGATCGACGATCAAGCTGTAGACGGCCAGCCCGGTGTAGCCGTAACTGGCCTCGACCCAGGTCTCGCCACCATCCTCGCTCAGGAAATTACCTCCGCCATAGTTGTTGACGAAGATGCGGTAGGGATCCCGCGGATCGACCTGCAAATCGATCGGGAGGCCGGCTGGCCGGTCGCTGGTCCGCATCGGGTACTCCTGCCAGTTGACCCCCGCATCATCGCTGCGCCAGATGAGGCTTTCCGCGGCGACATACCAGATGTCGGGTTCACCTGAGGCGATCTCCACCGCCTCGGCACCAAAGCCTTCCGGCATCGCCAGGACGAGCGTCCAGGTATCGCCGCCATCGCGTGTCAGGTAAGCGCCTGGAGCATCGTTGGTGCCAGTAACTGCCGCCAGGAGCACATCTGGATTTTCGGGGTGCATAAACAGGCTGGGGATATAACGCCCGCCGAGCCCATTGTTTTCATCAAGCACCTCCCAGTTCAGGCCGCCATCTATGCTGCGCAGGATGCCGACGCCACCCCAGTCGCCGTTGGGAACATCTGAGTTCGCCGCATCTCGGTCGAAGATTCCGGTCGAGACATACAGCCGGTTGCTGTCACGCGGGTCGACCAGGATATAGCGCGCCAGGTTATCACCGGTCCATATCTTGTGCCAGGATTGACCACCATCTACGCTCTTGTACACCTCGCCTTTTGTTAAATCGAAGCGCTTGAAGATGCTCTTCCCGGCCCAGGCTGTGCTGGCCTCCTCAACACCGGCATATAACGTATGTGGATCGTTTGGGTCGACCGTAATACCGCGCACACTGCGCCCTTCACTGTCAAGTCCCTGGTCGCGCTCCTCCCAGGTTTTACCTCCGTTCGTACTGCGGTAGATCTGGCCAGTAAATTGCGTTCCAACCCAGATCGTATCGAAATGATGGGGATCGATCGTGGCTGAGAAGACCGGATAGATGCCGCCGGAAAACTGGTCGATGCCCTCATTGATTGGAAACCAAGTCCTTCCACCATCGACGCTTTTATGGATGCCTGCATGTGCGTCCGTAACATACATAATGTCCGGATCGTCCGGATTCATGCGGATGTCATACCCCAACCCGCCTGGAGGACCGCCCAACCGGGTCCAGGTTAGTTGGTCATATTCTGGCAACTCGAGCGCTGCACTAGGGGCGTTTTGCTGAGCAGGCGCCGTTGCCGCGGTTTCCTGGCTGGGTTCCAGGGGAACTTCAATCGCTTGCACATTCAGGTTATCAAACTGCACACGAGTCTCTTCCGCAGCATAGAATATTAATCCACCAGCTGGAAGCGGGAATGGATCAACAGTAGCCAGTTCCACACCAATCTCGGGAATCGAAATCTGCTGCTGACCGCTTCGCAAGTCAAGCTCGAGGGTTAACCACGTTGTCGGTGGAAATTCTATTCGGGCAGTGGCCATTTCCGCCGAGAGTCCATCTTGCTCGCGCATGATCCTTAGTTGACCCGCATCCATCTGTAGAGTGTATGCCCCGGCTTCAGAGGCCCGGTACCGGACCTGAATCCCTCCACCGGCGGTTAACCGTATAACTTGCACGGTTATCAGCGCATCTCCGATGGACTGGGATAGTTGAGCCGCACCGGTTGGTCCAAGCTCAAGAGCGCCGTCTTTGATGACGGCTGGGGGACTGAGTTCCCATCCCGGAAGCGCGGGATCGTCGAAGGTCTCGTGCAGCTCCCCTTCCTGCGCGCTGCCGGTGGTTACCGACAACCAGGCCATCGAAGCTGCCAGGATCAGGATTGAAATCCCCAGAAAGCCTCGCTTTTTCATGTCTTCCCTCCTCCTGACTGATCGGAACTCAGGGAAGGGCATCGATCCAGCCGGGTGGTAGGACAACCATATACGCCTCAACTTCTCCGGTTCCAGATCGGCCCCAATTGCTGGTAAAGATCACGCGGGTGAAATCCTGATTGACGGAAGCGTGCGGCTCGGCCCAGTAATCGTGTTCCTGGGTGCTGTCGACCAACGAATGTGTACTCGCCAGCCGAACCGCCCTCCCGCCGCGTTTGAGCTCAAGCGCGAAGACAATATCATCCATCCAGGTTGCCGCTGGCCTTGCCCCCTCATGGGTCGAGATGACGACCCAACCCGGCACGCTGGACGCCTTTCCGGAGAAGTGGAACCCCAGCGGGGAATGACTGAAGTCGATCGACAGCAGGGGCGTGATTTCCCCCGACTCCAGATCAAGCATGGAAAGCTCGTCATTCTGAATATCCTGGAACACGAGTACTTCCCGGCCTGCAGCATCAAGCGCGGTATCCGAATGTCCAACCACCGGGAGCAGTCCGCGCCCCCCCTGCAGATTACGGTCATACACCATCAACCCGCATGGGTGTTGAGGGTCGCCCAGTCTCCCCGGCTCGCAAATCTCGTCGTGATAAACGAGCAGGTACCCCCCCAGCGGGCTGATGGTGACCGCATCGATCTCCAATCCGGGCTGAAGCTCACGTACAGCAAGGACACGACCGGCTGACAGATCGTACACGAGCAAGGCGATGGAATTCCAATCGGCATCCTGGACGATCAATCCCCAGGTATTCCCATCAAACGAAGGGCTGCCTTCGTACCGGGTCCAGACGGCTGCGAGTTTGGTGCCGGGAAAATCGGCTGCGAAATCATGTTCGAGCGACAGCAGTCCTGAATCAAGATCCAGCGCCATCAGCCGAGTCCCATCAAAAGTGCGAATCAAATGCGGGTTGACGGCATCCCAGCGGGGCTCGACAACCAGCGGCAGCTGCGCCAGCCGCTCGAGACTGGCCGCATCGTAGAGATACCAGTTCGATTCGATGCTCCTTAAGAGCAGGAGCGAGCCATCGGAATTAAAGGACTGGACCCGTGAGTACTCATTCTTCAAACCTTCCGATGGATCATCCGGGGAGAGATCGTTTGCCCGGTCGCTGATGCGCAGGACGCATGTCCCGTATACGGGGTCGATGTACGCCGTGCGCGGTGCGGGTTCGGGCTGCGCCGGGGATGGAAGCACATCCAGGTCGGTAACCCAGTTGACGCGGTTTGGACCGCACGCATCTAGAGGGCTCTCGGCGGCTGGTCCTCGACGCAAGGCGAGCTCCAACTCCATCTGCGGATCAGACTCGGGAGCCTGCGCCGGAGCCTCACCGGCACAGCCAGCACATGCCAAGCAGATTGCTAGAGAACCCAGCAGCACCTCGGCCGCCTTCAGCAGGGAGGGCTTTAGGTTTCGCATGCGCCGGAGAAACGGATCGCTAGCCGAGTTGATGGAGGACGAACGCCAGACCGACATGGTCCGGGTTCTGCCTGAGGGCTGTCCTGTGCTGCCCGAAGCTGTCATGAGATTGATAACTCGCGAATCGCCGGTAATGTAGTACCCTTTTTCACAAGGCACAAATTGACGGGCTGTAGCTTGGTTCTTCATGTTAGACTCCTGCCGATGGGAATAAAATCTGGGTTCACACATGTACGGACGGCGGTCACTACGGCCAGCTTCGTTCTGATTGCCATCCTGCTTGGCGCATGCAGCGAGGCCGACATCAAGGCCACGAACACCCACACCCCGCAGTCCAGCACGACAACACACCCTCCGGCGGCGGCCACTGCCACCTTTCCGGCCACACCGGCATCCAGCCAAACAACTCTGCCCGCGAGTGCGACGCCCGCTCCGATCGACTGGCAGGACGCTCCGGTCCTACCTGAAATCAGCCCGGCAATGCATGACGTCTACCAACTTGGCCAATCCCTTGGAAACGATCCCCACGCCTTTTCGAAGATTGGCGATTCAGAGACCTTTACGACCTGGTTCCTGGCGCCGTTCGACCAGGTGCCGGCAACGTATGATCTTGGCCCCTACCCCGAGCTGCAAGAGGTGATTGATTACTTCCATGGGTCATTTGCCCGTCAGAGCCTGGCAGCCCGCCAGGGCTTTAATGCCGCTTCGGTCTTCGCACCCTTGTGGGCTGATCCTACCCAGTGTCAACCCGCCGAGACACCCCTCGCGTGCGAATTCCGCCTGCATCGACCGAGCTACGTCTTTATCTTGCTCGGCACGAATGACTACCTGCACCTTGATCAGTTCGAGGGGCAGATGCGTAAGATCATCGAGTATTCGCTCGAACGGGGCGTGATTCCGATCATCGGCTTGAAGGCTGACAACCTGGAAGGTGACGGCAGCATCAACCGCACGCTTTTCAATCTGGCTGTCGAATATCAGCTGCCGTTATGGAATTTCTGGAAAGCGGTGCAGGGACTCCCTTCCAACGGGTTGGACGAGGACAACGCCCATCTTACGTTCGGCGTGAACGAATTCGGCAACCCGCAGGCGATGCTGCGCGCGTGGCCAGTGCGCAACCTGACCGCGCTTCAAACACTGGACCGCGTCTGGCGTGCTGTCAGCACTCCCTAAGATGCTCCACCCGCAGGACGGATACTGCCCTCAACCCGCCTGAGCTATAATCGCACTCGAGTCATCATCGAAGGGAAAATCATGGATTATCCAATCGTTGAATGCATTCCGAATTTCTCCGAGGGGCGGCGGATTGAGATCGTGGATCAGATCGAGGCCGCGATCGCTGCCATCGAGGGGGTGCACGTGCTGGACCGCCACATGGACGGTGATCACAACCGGTCGGTGATCACCTTTGCCGGGCATCCTGAAGGCGTGCTCGAGGCAGCCTATGCCGGTATCGCCCGCGCCGCCGAACTGATCAACCTGGACGAGCATCAAGGCGAACATCCACGCATTGGTGCAACGGATGTCGTACCGTTTGTGCCGATCCAGGGCGTGACGATGAATGACTGCGTCGACCTGGCAAAGCGGCTCGGCGCCAGGGTTGGCGAGGCTCTCGGCATCCCGGTTTACCTTTATGAATTCGCGGCGACACGCCCCGATCGCGTCAATTTGGCGGACATCCGCAAGGGTGAATACGAAGGATTGAAGACCTCCATCGTCAGTGATCCCGACCGTCTCCCCGATTTCGGACCAGCGAAGCTCGGCCCTGCCGGTGCAGTTGTCATTGGCGCGCGCGTGCCGTTGATCGCGTATAACGTGTACCTCACAACTGATGACGTGGGTGTCGCTGATGCGATCGCCCGGGTGATACGTCATTCTTCCGGCGGACTGCGGTACGTGAAAGCGCTGGGCATGCTCGTCGATGGCCGGGCTCAGGTGTCGATGAACCTGACCGATTACACCCGCACACCCCTCGCTCGCGTGGTCGAGCTCATCCGGCGTGAAACTCAACGCCACGGCGTATCAATTCATCATTCCGAACTGGTCGGCCTGATACCGCAATCCGCCTTGATCGAGGCCGCCCGCTGGTATCTTCAGCTCGATCAATTCGAACCCGATCAGGTGCTGGAAAGCCGCCTCTTTGAAGCAATGCGTGTGGACCAATCCTCCGGGGATGCTTTTCTTCAGGCCCTTGCCTCCGGAGATCCCACCCCGGGCGGTGGATCGGCGGCAGCCTATGCCGGAGCGATGGCGGCTGGTCTGGTCGCAATGGTCGCGCGCGTGACCCTCGGTAAGAAGAAATACGCTTCCGTCGAGGAGCGCATGCAGGAAATCGCGGACCAGGCAGATGAATTAAGGCAGGTGTTGAGCGAAAGTGTCCAGCGCGATTCTGAGGCCTTTGAGGCTGTCATGGCAGCCTACCGCCTCCCGAAAGATACAGAAAAACAGCAAGACGAGCGTGAAGAGGCAATCGAACGAGCCACGGTTCATGCCGCCCAGGTTCCGTTAGAAGTCTGCCGGTACGCTGTGACCTTGCTCGAATTGGCGCAGGAGGTGGGCGCCTCCGGCAATCTGAACGCCATCAGCGATGCCGGCTCTGCTGGAGCCATGGCCAGGGCATGCTTGACGGCGGCGGGGATGAACGTACGAATCAACGCCAGCGGGTTAAAGAAGGGATCACAGGCGAAGGCCTGGCTCGCTGAACTGGAAAAACTGGAAGCCCGCGCCAGCCAGTTTGAAGCCAACCTGATACAGCTGATCAAGAAGCGCGGCGGAATCTAACTAAGCCCTTAACAAGTTTGCATAAGCCCCCGCGGTAAGCCAGCTCGGGCGTTCGTGTCCCCTTGCATTGAAAGCGCAGATACCAGGCGCCGGTGATCCTGCTCACCAACCGCTCGAGCGAAACATTTCTCCCAGGAACTCGCTTCTCTCATCGGCGGTCATCGATCGCGGTTGGGCGTAGTTCTCCAGCATGGCCGTCAGCAGCTCGGTGCTGATGTGGCGCCCTTCGTAGAAAACGTGCCGGTCTAGAAATTCCTGGCGCATTTCAAGCGTCTGCATCTGGTCAAAAAACAGGTTCCCCAGTCCATAGTGAATGAACCCGCCATGATAGAACTCCATCCCCTGTGGTTGGTGGGCCTGGCTGCCGCTGACAATCACCGCACCGGCATCGATCGCTTTGCGAAACCCCTCCTGTTGAAGCAGGTTCACATTGGCGTGCTCAGCCCATTGGTACGTGAATATCGTAATGAAACCCTGGCTCTGCAGCTCGCCCAATGTATCAAAAAGGACCGCATTGCATGGAGCCGCGCCGGGGGTGAAGCTCGTAGCCCAGGCGTAGGTAGGACCGACCGCATTGCAGCCCAGGAAAGCCAGCTTATTGCCGTGATGCTCAAGCAGCACCGGCTTCAGCGAGTCGGTCAGGTTCTCCCCGCCTCCGAAGGTATGCCATCCGTGTTCGTCATATATCCGCAGCGTCTCATTGAACGCATTCGTGCCGTAGTCGTTGCCGTGGTTTCCGGTGAGTTCGATCAGATCGACATCAATCCATTCCAGCAGCTCAACATATTTCGGGTCGGCGCAGAAGTGCAGGCCAGCCTGGGAAGGCTCCGGATAAGGGCAGTAGCTGCTAAAGGAAACTTCGTTGCTGATGTGAGTCAGATCGGGTTCGAGCAGCCAATCCCTTATCTGTTCGGCCGGATAGTCGACGCCATTGTGCTCCATCTGCCAGGCCGTGGCCCGCGTGAGGGCCGTAACCCCGGTCATCAGGACGACTGTCATGTGTTCCAGGTTCCGGTTGGTCTCGGGCAGGTCGAGCAGATTGGCGACCTCGTCCACCAAGAGCGGTTCTCCGCTCAAGCCGAAGGTTACCTGCAGTGGATATTCCTCGGGAGGTGAGGATTTCTCGATTGGCGACCAGCCATCAACGGAAAGCACCTTAAAACGCGGCTCTAACTGCTCGAAGGGCACGATTGCTACCGTGCTGCTCGATATCCAGCTTAATGTGACCAAGGTGTTGGAAGGGACGGCATGAACGATCGAGTCATCCGGCTCACCCAAAACCGTCTGCATGGCTGGCAGTGTATCTGGGGCGAGATAAATGCGCCCCCCATCCCGCATTCCGCCATGCCAGCGGATGCCGAGATCACCCAGCGTGACGGCTTCCTGAGTGGAAGGAAAGCGGGCAACGAGGGCATAGATCCAGGTCGTGAGGGGCATCTGGGCCTCCGGCTCAACCCGTACCAGTGCCGTCTCGGGCTCGTTGATCAGCTGGACGCGCCCAGGGTTGGCGTCAATTTCGTCCTTTACAGTTCGCCGCAGTTGGTCAGGCACTGATGGGGCAATCCAGAGCGTGATCACTGCCGGAGTCGCCGTTGCTGTTGCCGGCTGGAAAGCGGTTGAGGTGGGTGATGGAGTCCTCGCGGCTGGAACGGTGGATGTACCCTGAGCGGGCAAAATCGCCTGCCAGCGCGAACAACTGCCGATCGCAAGGAAGGTGAAGCTGAGCAACGGAATCAGGAGCCAGAGATTCCCGGCATTTCGGGGAGCGCGCATATCGAGCTTGATTATGCCACGCGCCAGGTACAGTTGCCAGAGTCGAGTGCAAAAACCGCCTTAAAAGCATGATACTTGACGGATTGTCCAAGCGATGGTACCGTAGCTGCATGCATCGCCTGACGTCGAACAGCACAGTCTGCCCGCCGGCCCCTACCTGCTTACAAAGCGCGTGGGCGCTGGTTCGCGGGTGCTGATTTAATTCATCCCGAACCGGGCGGATCGAACGATCGGCGAACCTGTGCCCCGCAATAATCGGGGCGCTTTTCTTTTACCAGGCAACATCTCGCCTGG